>Ga0126381_100000585_pt1 | contig 40043 bp, 26 predicted proteins | sample PanSoiMetPlot_28_FD_96465 | JGI IMG/M metagenome (GOLD analysis project Ga0126381, IMG submission 96465) | Tropical forest soil microbial communities from Panama - MetaG Plot_28 | ecosystem: Environmental > Terrestrial > Soil > Tropical forest > Bulk soil | place: Panama | collected 2016-02-17 | reverse complement strand
GTCCGCGACCCGGCCCGCCTCGTGCTCGTCGATTGGAAGGGCGACCAGGCTGTTGGCGGCTTCGGCTCCTGGAACATAATGTCCTACCCCATGTGCCGCGACCTCCAGCAGCAGACCCGGTTCTTCGACGGTGTCCTCTGCCGCGCCGAAATCCAGGTGAACCTCTCGGCAGGCGGGGATCCGAAACCGGTTGCCGCCGAAATCGTCTCCGGCAGCTACTTCTCAGTCCTGGGCATCGGCCCCGCTCTGGGCCGTGTCATCGAGGAAGCTGATGATGCCGCGCCTGGCGCGGGTCCGGTCATCGTCCTGTCGCACGATTTCTGGCGGGCCGAGTTTGGCGGCGCGGCCGACATCGTCGGCCGCAAGCTCCTCATCAACCAGCACCCTATGACGGTTGTCGGCGTCGCCCCTGCGGCTTTCCACGGTGTCGATGTCGGCGCCGTTCCGGATTTCTGGATTCCAGCGTCGATGTACGCGGAGGCATTTCCCGGCGCCGAAGATGCCAAAGACCTGCTCCGCCGCCCCACTCGCTGGATGCAGATCCTTGCCCGCCTCCGCCCGGATCTCACTCCGGCGCAGGCGCAGGTCGATCTGCAGCCCTGGTTCAAATCGTGGCTCCAGGACAACATGCATCGCCCCGGCTTTCCGATGATTACGGCCGACCGCCGCCGCGACTACCTGGCCTCCACTCTCGACCTGACCTCCGCGCCACAGGGCCATTCGTCGCTGCGCCGCCGCCTCTCCCAACCGCTTTGGGTTCTGTTCGCCGCAACCGGCGTGCTACTCGGCCTCGCCTGTCTGAATGTCGCCGGCCTCTTCCTCGCCCGCGGCTCTGCGCGGGGGCGCGAAATCGGCACGCGCTTGGCTCTCGGCGCTTCCCGCGGCCGCATTGGCCGCCAACTCCTCGCCGACAGCATCCTTCTTGCGATGGCCGGTGGCATCCTCGGCGTGGCCGTGGCTCCGCTCGCCATCCGCGCGCTGCTCGCGTTTCTGCCGCAGGACCTCGCCGCCAGCGCGCTGCGCGCCACACTCAGCTTTCCTCTGCTCGCCTTCGCCTTCCTCGTCAGCTTCGCGGCTGGCCTCCTCAGCGGCCTGGCTCCCGCTCTTCATGCCGGAGGCGGCAGCCTGGTCAGTTCGCTTCGCGAGCGCGCTGGAACCGGTTTTGGCAGTATCCGCCTGCGCAAGTGCATCGTTACTTTGCAGGTGTCCTTCTCACTCATTCTCGTCATTGTCGCCGCGCTGTTTGTCCGGACACTCACCGGTCTGCTCGCCAAAGGGCCCGGCTTCGAGACCACCGGCATCCTCTCTTTCGCCATTGCGCCTGTGCAGAGCGGCTATTCGCTCGCGGAGGCCGCGCGGCTCGTCCGCCGCCTTCACGAGGAGGTTCGCGCGCTGCCCGGCACTCGCGACTCCGCCACTGCCCGCTGGGCGTTCCTGACCGGTGGGAGCTGGAACAACGCTATGACGATCCAGGCCGATCGCCGCATCGTGACCGACGACGTCAACCTCAACGCCGTCAGCCCCGGTTTTTTCTCGACGCTGGGCATTCGCATCCTCGCAGGCCGCGATTTCGACGCCCGCGACTCGCGCCCGCCCGGCGAAGTCGGCCGCCGGTCCGCCATCGTCAATGAGGCCTTCGTCAAGCGCTATCTCGCGGGCCGCGATTCCCTCGGCCTCCACATCGGCCAGGGCTCCGGTCCCGATGCCAAGCCCGATGTCGTAATCGTCGGCGTCTGCGCTGACTTCAACTACCGCGGCCTCCGGGACAATTCCGCGCAGGCTTTCTTCCCCATGTTCGAAGGCGACGACGCCGGCGCGACCTTTTACGTCAAGGTTCGGGGCGCCCCTGAGCAGGCGATTCCATCCATCCGCCGCCTCGTCCGCCAAGCCGACCCGCGGCTGCCGATCCTCTGGTTCCGCACTCTGGACGACCAGGTCAACCGCTCGCTTACCACCGAGTGCCTCCTGGCCGCTCTGTCAGCCAGCTTCGGCGCCCTCGCGCTCCTGCTCTCATTGATCGGCCTCTATGGAGTGATGTCCTTCGTGGTTACGCGCCGCACCCGCGAAATCGGCATCCGCCTCGCACTCGGCGCCACAGGCGCTTCCGCCATCCGCCTCGTCCTGCGCGACGCGGTCACTATGATCGCCGTCGGCATGGCCATCGCGCTCCCCTGCGTTGCCGTTCTCGGCAGGCTCGTCCAATCGCAGTTGTTTGGCGTTACTGCCACCGACCCTGCGACCGTAGCCGCTGCCGCACTGGTCCTCGCTGCGGGCGCGCTCGGGGCAGCATTCATCCCCGCATGGCGGGCCTCGAACGTGAACCCCACGGACGCCCTGCGGCTGGAATAACGCAGTCCGGCGATAGGGCGGTCCGAAGCCTGCGGCACAGATGCATTTCGGAGCGGCCCGTCAGTAATAAAAGCGAACGCCTAGCTGGAAGACTCTGGGGAAGTTCGCCTGAGTTGTGATCTGACCGAACGTTGACGATCCAAACGTCGTGTTCGGGCCATAGAACTGCGGCGTGTTGGTCAGGTTGAAGACTTCGCAGCGGAACTGCGCATGCATCGTGGTGTGCAGCATTTCCTGCGAGAAGGTCTTGAACATCGAGAAGTCGATGTTCGCAATGCCGGGGCCACGCTGGGTGATTGTTCGGGCTAGATTGCCGAACGTGTACTGCGGAGCGAGCGAAAACGCCGCCGGGTTGATGTAGTTCGTTAGGCGGCTTTCGAGCGAGCCGGAAGTTTCGGGCGAAATGCCGGTCGCGTTCGGCCGCTGCACGCTCGTGCCGATCACAGAGTTGAGATTGCTCTGCGAGATCGCCAGCGGGAAGCCCGTCTGCATCGTGGTCTGAAAGTTGATGGCCCAGCCACCAACGATCAGATCCATCCAGCGGTTGCCGTTGACGAATTTCTGGCCTTTGCCGAAGGGGAGTTCGTAGTTGACGGCGCTGGTCCATCGTCCGGGAGTGTTGATTGTCGCAAGCGACCATTCGGCGGCGCGGTTGTAATTGTCCTGCGATGTGCCGGGCTGGCCGTTGAAGGTGTTGCTGGCCGCGTTGGAAGCGTCCATGTTACGTGACCACGAATAGGTCGTCAGGACATTCATGGCACGGCCCAGACGCTTCTGCGCTTTCACGTAGATTGAGTTGTATCGCGCGTGGTTCTGGTCCGAACTGACGAGTGAGATCGCGCCGAACTGGGGATATGGCAGCAGCAGCTGGGCCTGAGTCACGGTGGGCGACGCGAGATTCAGGATGCCGCCGCTCGTTCCGTAGAACGGGTTCGCGACCTTGGTGTTCAGCTTGCTGCCGAGCGAGAGATACGCATCCGGCAACTGGTTGATGTTGATGCTCGGCGTCCCCTGAATCAGATTGTGCGTGATGGACCCGGAGTAGCCCGCAGCGAGCACGAATCCTCTGGGGAGTTCACGTTGAATGTCAAACGAGAACTGATGGATACGTGTGGAGTGCGCGTCTTCCGAGTAAACGGAGAACGCCTGACCGCCCAGGCCGGCCGAGGTCCCCGCGCCATTGCCTACCGGCGATAGGATGCCACTCGGGAACGGGTTGCTGAGGGAACCGGCGGGCGTCACATTGCCATCATTCGAAGCAACGTAGGGAGTCGACTGCGTGTAGCCGATCGGGCTGAAAAGGCTGAAGCTGAACGGAGCCCAGAGCATTCCGTAACCGCCGCGGAGCGTGGTCTTCGAATCGAGATTGTAGGCGAAGCCGACACGCGGGGAGAACTTGTCCGCATTGGGATGCGTTGCGGTGTCGCCGAAGTTGCTCAGACCGGCGTACTGGATGATGCCGCTCGTCGTGATGCCCGAGACCTGCGATTGTATGGGGTTCGGGACTGTCGGGTCGAATCCCACAATAAGCGAATTGAGGGTAGACTTCAGTCCCGTTTCGTATTCATAACGAAGCCCGAAATTCAAAGTGAGCTTGTTGGTGACGCGGAAGTCGTCCTGGATGAAGACGCCATAGTAGTTGACGTGATCTTCCAGATCGTCCGAGGTGGTCACGCTGCCTGCCGAGGGATATCCGAGCAATAAGCTAGCGAGGCTGGCGCCCGTGCCAAGAACCGTGGATGTGGCCGACGCGCTGGTGAAGCCCGACGAGAAGCTATAAGCGCCCGGTGTGACGGTAGGACGTCCGGCGACGTGAATGCCGCGGTAATCGAATCCAGCTTTGAGATTGTGGCGGCCGGCAAACTTTGAGACGCTTCCCGAAAAGCTGTGCGAGTAGTAATGCGTCGCGGAATAGCCGCCCGCGCCGAAGCTGTACATGTCGCTCATGGAGATGCTCGGAAAGGCGTCATACGGCAACTGCGAGACGAGCGACTGCGGGAAGCCGAGCTTCGTCAGATCGATGCCCTGGCTGGCCAACTGATAGGTCACATTTGGATAACGATTGAAGCCCCATCGAAGCGAAACCACAACGGTTGGAGTCGGAGTAAGCGTCGTGTTCGCTTGAGTTGCGTCGACGTGGCGCACGAGCATGCTCTGGCCGGGCGTCGCTGGGTTACCATAACCGAACCAGGCGTTGCTCTGCTCGCGGCTGCCGTAGTGCAGATAGGACGCGCTGGCGCGCCACCAGGATTTGATTTCCTGATCGAGCTTGGTGGTGACCTGATCGGCGCGGTCGTAGATGACGGCCGTGGTGTTGTAGTTGTTAGAGCCGTAGAAAGGCGTGGCCGAATTGGGCGACGGGTAGTAGGACGCAAGCGCGAGGCCGACCGGGTTCAAGCGGCTGGTCGGGATCACGTTACCCGCGAAAGCCTGGCGTGGCGACCCGCTCAGCGGATCGTAGATGACCTGCTTCGTGCCATTGGTGTATTTGCTCAGCGAGAAGTCGCCCATCTTTTCGAGCGCGGTGGGAACGTTGGCTGTGGTGGAAGCCGCTTCCGACTGACGGTAGGCTTCGCCGGTGATCCAGAAAAACGTCTTGTTCCTGCCGTTATAGACCTTTGGAATGACTACGGGACCGCCGATGGATCCGCCGTAGTTGTAAAACGGCTGGTCATAGATTGGCGTACCAGCCGCGTTTCCGAAGAACGTGTTGGCTAGCCAGGGCTGCATCCAGGTGTAGCCGAAGCCGCTCCCATGCAGCTGATTCGTTCCGGATTTCAGAAACGAATTGAAAGTGCCGCCGCCGGTGCGTCCTACTTCGGCGTCGTAGGTGTTGATCTGAAGCTTCACTTCCTGTACCGCTTCAATCGAAGGAATGATCACAGCGTGATTGCCGGAGTCCGTGATGGCAATGCCATCGAGCAGATAGTTGTTACCGGTGATCGGTCCACCAGCGATAGAAATCTGTGAGGAGCCGGACTGATCTTCCATTCGGTTGAACTTGGGATCGCCGCCTGGAACTACGTTCTGTGAAATCTTGACGCCCTGGTAGAAGGGATTCCGGCCCATATTCGGCAGGTCTTCCAGTTTCTGAGTATCGATGACTTGGCCAGTAGAGGCATTGGTCGTTTCCATCAGCGGCGCTTCAGCGCTCACGTTGATGCTCTCGGTCACCTCACCAACGTTGAGTTCCAAATCGACGCCAAGGAACTCCTGCGTATTGACGACGACGCCTTTCTTCTGAAGCGTTTTGAAGCCGGGCTTTTCGGCAACGATCGTGTAGGTGGAGGGGTTCAGCGCGGTGAAAGAGTATTGGCCCTCTTCGTTCGACACAGTCGCGCGCGCGATGCCAGTCCCCTCTTCGATCAGCGTGATCTTCGCGAGATCGATCACCGCGCCGCTGGCGTCCGCGACTTTACCGCGGATTCCGCCTTGAAAGGTTTGCGCCAGGCCAGTTGCGGCGAGAGACAAAAAGCCAGCAATCAGAACAGCCGTAATTACAGTCGTACGCATCTCGTGTTCCTTTCAGCAACGGCTGAGTTGGATCGGCAACGAGGCGTTGGAGATGGCGCATCGCGGGTAGCTCGTTATGAACGCGCCTTACAGCGGGCGGATCGACCTGGACGAGCCTGATGCGGGTGAGATTTCAGGCTAAAGCAAATGCAGGGAAAATGTCAACGATGCAAAAAAAAAACGGGACCGCAAAACAAATGCGGTCCCGAAGAAACACAAACGGAGAGACGAGAGTGTCAGGCCATTATTTCCGAAAGCGCAGCAGTGAATTTGTCCATTTCCTCCTGAGTGCCCACGGTCACGCGCACGTGCGTCGGCCATGCGGGCCATACGCGGCCGATCATAATCTTGCGATCGAGAAACGCTTTCGCGACTTCCTCGCCCTTGCGATGCGTCTCCATCATGAAGAAGTTCGTTTCGCTGGGTACGAATTTAATGTTCTTTTTGTCAAGAAACGCGAATGTGTTTTCGCGGATTTTCTTGTTGATGGCGCGGCGCTCCGGCACGAGATCCTTGACTTTCATGCTGGTTGTGGCGCACGCAAGGCCGGTGATGGGGAGCATCCCGCCGCCTCCGCCGTAAGGGCGCATCTTCGCGAGAAGATCGGGCCGCCCCATCGCGAAGCCTGCGCGCAGGCCCGCCATTCCGTACACTTTCGAGAAGGTACGCAGGACGATCACGTCCTTTCCTGCGGCGACAAGATCCGAGCTGGGCCTAGCATTGTCTGAGAAATGAATGTAAGCTTCGTCAACGACCACGACTGCGTCCTTCTGCTTGTGCGCAAGGAGGTATTCGATCTTCTCGCGCGATGTCAGAGTGCCCGAGGGATTGTTTGGATTGCAGACGTAGTAAGCGCCGGCGTTCGGATCGGTCTTGATCATGGCCACGACGTCGTGGGAGAAGTCCGCGCAGAGCGGAACCTTCACTGTCTTCGATCCAATGAACTGAGGCGCGCCGCCGCTGTACCCCGGATCGCCCATCGTCCAACTTCTGGTGGGTGAAGTGAAGGCGCAAGTGCAGCGGAACAGCGGATCGCTGGAGCCGGCAGACGCGAGAATGTGATCCTCCGGAACACCCTCGATTTCGGAAATGGCCTTGACGAACTGGCCCGATTCGCCGGTGGGGGAATATCGTCCACCCAAAGGCGCGATTTTTGCGATTGCTTCCACCCCCTCTTTGCAGGGACCCAACGGATTCTCGTTGGAACTGATGCGCACGATGGACGGGTCCATGGCGCCGCGCGCTCCTCCGCGAACGCGGCGCTCGGCCTCCTGCGCCATCGCGAACTCGGTGAAAGGAAGAGCAGCGGCGCCGGAGGCGATCATCGACATGATCTTGCCAATCTGGCGCCGAGAGAAACCCCGCTCACTTAATGACTCAATTTGCTTTTGCGGAAGAAGGGACACGTTCGGCTCCTTAAAAACTTCGGTCTGCATTCGTTCTCAGACGGAGAGTTTCGGAGCGCGGGCCGCGGCCGAGCGACCTGCGAACGAATCAAGGCTATCGTAGGGGGAAGATTCGGGGATGTCAAGCGCCACCCCGGTTGCCCAAAATCACGTCCTACTTTTGCGCAGAAGTCGCTTCGTCCTGTAATTTAATGGGCCGGCGCTGATAAGGCTGAGCTACGTACGCGGACACCAGACTCTCATGACCGTCTTTGTCGATTGCCTTCACGCCAATGACGACATCGTCGATGCTGAGGCCCTGGAGCGTGTACTCGTTGACCTTACCCACGAGAATCTGGTGATCCCAGAAGGGCTCCGTGGTGGAGCGAACGACGATGGCGTATCCGTCGAGATCCTCGGCGGGCTTTTCGTCCTTCCATTTCAGGACGGCGTCGTAGAGCGATTTGCCTCGGCCGATGTTGGGAAGCAGGCGCCCTTTGTTCGCGCCGGTGGTTACCTCGCGGGTAACGACGGGCGGAGGCGGCGCGAGGGCCAGACTGGCTAACGCAGCGCCATTAACGCGGGCGACATTTGCAGCATAAACAGGCGAGGTTTTATCGAACGTGTCGTTCTTCGTGTGCTGAATCCCCAAATTTTCCGCGGGCGTGGTGAAGCGAACACCGGCGTAACCGTCCATTACGAACGGCGTATGATCGCCGCCTCGGCTGAAACGGTCGCCGCGAAAGACGGGCGATGCGCCGAAGCCGGGAACGTAGAGTTGAGCGCAGTCGCGAACATAACGGGCGAGTTCGCGTGATGTCGAATCGGCCGGCTCATCGGAAAAGACGTTGACGTATCCGCTAGCCGCACGCCCTGCTCCCGTCACGTCATAACCGACGATGTCGTTGTTCAAAACCGCCTCGATCTTGTCGCCGTGAGCCTTGGCTTTATCGGCATAAAGCGAACTGCCGACCAAGCCAATTTCCTCGCCCGCAAATGCGACGAAGACGATCGTTTTCTCGAACTTGTACTGGCTCATAACGCGCGCGAGTTCCATCACGACGGCGGTGCCGCTGGCGTCATCGCCCACGCCGGGCGCGGGCGCGATAGCGGAGGCCTCGTTGTCCATGGAATCGGTTGCGCCGTCGCCGTTCGAACGGAAATCACCAGCGCCCGGTTTCGTCACGATGTTGAGCGAATCGTAATGCCCGCTTACGATCAGGCGCTTCTCAGGCTGAGTCGTACCGGGCAGAACCGCGACCACGTTGACCACCTCGACGTCGCGGAAAATGCGGCCTTCCTTCTGGACTTTGTATGGGTCGAATGAAACGTCGAGCCGCGGGCTGAAACTGCGGAACTGATCGTAGATCCAGCGCCGGGCCGCGCCGATGCCTTGATTGGTCTGCGCCGGATCGGTGAAGTTGCCGCGGGTCCCGAAAGACCCGAGCTTCTTCATGTACTCGCCGACCTTCTCGCTCGAAATCTCGGAGACGATTTTCTGGATGGCGGGATCCGGCTTGCCCGCCTGCGCGAACAGGGCAGGCGGGGCCAAAGCCAGAGTTAGAAGGGCGATGCGTCGCATCGCAACATTATGCCAGGTCGAATTTAGTCTGGTGTAACAGCGGGTCGCTTTTCACGAGGACGCTCTGGCCCAGAATCTCTTCGATCTCCTGCAGGAATTGGTTGTGATTGCTCTTGAGCACGCGGCCGACTTCCGGATTGACGCGGAGGACGAGGTTGGTCTGCTCGTTCTCTAAAGCCTTGCGCATGCGCTGCGCTTCCTGAAGAATCTCGCTGATGACGGTCTGAGCGCTCTTCACGTATCCGGCGCCTTCGCAATATGGACAGGGCGCGCAGAGGGTTCGTTCGAGCGACTGCTTCACACGTTTGCGCGTAATCGCGACGAGCCCGAAATCGTTGAACTGCAGGATCTTGTACGGAGCGCGGTCGGCGCGCATCGCCTCTTCGAGCGACTGCATGACCTTCTGGCGATTGCGGCGCTCATCCATATCGATGAAGTCGACCACGATGATTCCGCCGAGGTCGCGCAGTCGAATCTGGCGCACGATCTCTTTGATTGCGTCTGTGTTGACCTTGACGATGGTGTCTTCCAGACGATTCGATTTACCGACGTACTTGCCGGTGTTTATGTCGATGGCGACGAGAGCTTCGGTCTGGTTGATGACGATGTAGCCGCCGGATTTCAACCAGACTTTGGGACGAAGCGCCTTCTCGAGTTCATTCGTAATCCCGAATTCGTCGAAGATCGGGTTGTTGCGCGTGTACAGCTTTACACGGCCGACCAGCGCAGGCTGGAAGCGCTGGGCGAACCGCAGCACGCTTTCGTAGAGTTCTTCGCCATCGACCCAGATGTTCTTGAAAGAAGACGTCAACTGATCGCGAAGGATGCGCTGAACGAGGTCCAGATCGTGGTGCAGCAGGACCGGCGCTGGCTTCTTCTCCGCCTTGGCGCGCATATCGAGCCAGAGATTGTAGAGGAAGTGCATGTCGCTCTTCAGCTCTTCTTCGCTCTTGTTCTCTGCGGCGGTGCGGCAGATGAATCCACCGGGAATTCCCTGGCGGTGCGTCTGCACGATCTTCTTCAGGCGTTGGCGTTCTTCATCCGACGGAATCTTCCGGGAGACTCCCGCGTGGTCGACCGTCGGCATGTAAACCACGAACCGCCCGGGCAGCGCGATATGCGAGGTGATGCGCGCGCCTTTTTGTCCGAGAGGTTCTTTCGCGATCTGAACGATGATCTCCTGACCTTCTTTTAGGAGGTCGGAGATGGAAGGCAATTGAGGACGCTCTCGTTCCTGGCGATCCCCGCGTTCTCCTCTGGAGCGTTCGCGCTCGCGGTCGCGGTCGCGGCGTTCGGGCCGGTCGGTTCGTTCCGGACGCTCTTCGCGCGTCTGAACCGCTTTTGTTTCATCGGCCTCGCCTTGCTGCGGAGGAGCGCCCTGGCGGTCTTCGGGCTGACCGCCACGCATCTTGCGCCGCATGCGACGGGAGACGCGGTGGGGATAGCGATGCCCCTGTTCGCGGAGGGTAGCGGTCAGGCTGGTCGGGATGCGGGCGGGCTCGGGTCCTTCTTCCGCGGCTTCGGCCTCGACTGCCTCAGCTGTCTGAGCTGCCGCTTCGTCAAGATCGCCTTCGACGAGGTCGGCGTCGGCCAGTTCGGATTCGACCAGATCGCCTTCAACGCGGTCGGATTCCGAGATGCCGTTCTCAGCGGACTCACTCTCCAAAACAGGTGATTCCGGCGGCTCAAGCGCTATGGGCGATTCGGAAACGACCGTTTCGACAGCGGCCATCGGAGGAGCGGCGGATTCAGCTAAGGCTTCCTCGGCGGGCGTCTCGATCCAGGCTGGTGACGCCAGTCCGATACCCGCGAGAGGATGCTCGTCAGGAATCGCGGGTTCCACCGGAACCACGGATTCCGAAACCGGTTCCGGGGCGGCCTCGACGGCCGCTTCTTCTGCCACTTCGGGATTCGGCTCCGCGGCAACCTCGTCGATGGATTCGTCCGACTCTTCGGGGTCCGCGTACTTGGCGAGAGATTCGCCGGGAAGAACCATGAATTCGTCATCGAATTCGGCAGGGGACCATTGTGCCCGCGATTCCGGAGCCTTTTCGGCTTCGCCGGTTGCGGCCGCGGGCTCATTCCGGGGCGAGAAAAATTTGGATTCGGGGATCCCACCCATGCCGCCTCTGCCTCCGCGGCGCCGACGTCCCCGACGGCCACGGCGGTCACCACGGTCTCCATCGCGCTCAGGGCCCCGGTCGCCATGGCGATGAGGGCGAACCTCGGATTGGGCAGGCGCAGCGCCCGCTGCCATCGCGGCCTCGCCGGGCGGAACCTCGGCCGCTGCAGTCGTCGGCTCCACCACAAGGGGCGGCGCGACAACTCCGCGCGATTCCATTTTCAGGACCTTTTCTTCGACGGTGGAAACGACGGCGTCGTACTCTTCGTTGTCCTCGAAGAAATCGGACACGTAGAGGAACGCATCGCGTTCCAGTCCGATATCCACAAACGCGGATTGCATTCCGGGCAGGACGCGAGTCACGCGCCCCTTATGAATGCTGCCTGCGAGAGAGTATTCTTTTTCGCGCTCGTGGAAGATTTCCACAAGCTGATCGTCTTCTAAAATCGCTACTCTCGTCTCGTGCTTTCCTGTCGAGACGATTAATTCCTTTGACATTTACATCTCCCGTTGGGGCTCATCGAAGAGCCGGGCCGAGAGACTCGGGACCGAACACGAATTGCCGCGCCCTGCGTAAGGATCACCCGGTCCCCGAAGCAGCGGGGGCCGCAACGACCGGTACAATTAAGCTCACGCCAGCCGGAGGGTGGAGGATTACTTCCGATATCCCGCGCTCAACACCCAGCATCGGCCTTTTGGGGGAACCGCTCATCGGGAGGCCTTACATAGGCCCGGCCGAGAATCTCCAATGGCTCCCAACTACCTGAAAATACTTTCTAAAGCTCGTTGTAATGCTGTTTTACTTTAACCGGAAGGGTTCCGCGGGTCGTGAACCCGGTCGCATCCGCCCGGCCAACTCAACCTGCCTAATTCACAAATCTTCGCACTCTCACGCTATTAGCGAGGCCAAGCATCAGAAACATGGACCAGATACTCGACCCACCATAGCTCATCAGGGGCAAGGGAATTCCTGTTACAGGCATCCGCCCCACTACCATTCCTACGTTTACCAGTATATGAAATAACAACAGGGCTCCGACACCCATGCAGATGTACATTCCCGCCCTGTCGGGCGCGGTTTGTGCGTCCTGCACGATCTGCATGAGGAGGATAAAGTACAGAATCAAAACGAAAATCACACCGATGAAGCCGTGCTCTTCGGCGAACGCGGAAAAAATAAAGTCCGTATGGGGCACTGGCAGGAAGCGCAATTGCGTCTGGCTGCCCTTCGTAACGCCCTTTCCCCAAGTCCCCCCTGAACCGACAGCGATTTTCGACTGAATCAACTGATAGCCGGTACCTTGTGGATCGCGTTCCGGATCGAGAAAGCTGACGATCCTGTTCTTCTGATAAGGCTGGAGGTTCAGAAATCCGATCGGCACGACGATGAGCCCGATGATCCCGATCGCCAGCCAATACTTCCATGGAACGCCGGCCAGGAACACTCCTACCGCCAGGATCGGGATGTAGGTGAGCGATGTACCGAGATCCGGTTCCTTGGCGATCAGCGCCATGGGGACCAGAATCATGCCGCCCAGCTTGAGAAGATCGCGAAGTTCGAGAACGTCCGTCCTGAGTTCGGTCAGAAATCGGGCAACCAGCAAAATGATCACAATCTTGGCGAATTCAGAGACCTGAAGGTGAATCCCGGCGGGCAGTGAGATCCAGCGTGTCGACCCGAATGCGCGTTTTCCAATTACGAGAACCAGGACCAGGAGAACCACTGACGCGATATACATCGGATAGACCCTCTGCATCATCGCGTGATAATCGACCTGGGTCATGATCCACATGAGGAGGACTCCCGCGCCGACATACAGGATCTGCTTCCACCAGGAACCCTGCCAGATCGTCCCGTGGGTGGCGCTGAAGATCTGGACCACACCGAGCCCGCAGATCAGCAGGATGATGGCGAGCATCGCCCAGTCGAAGTCTCTTCTGTTGGCGGACTGGAACATTAAGGAATGGCGTCGGGGTCGACTGGCTTGACGGCCGGAGGCGGCGGTTCCGGCTTCGGCGCTGGTGGCGTGATAGCGGCGGCGAATGTCGAGGCCGGGCTCTGCTTGATCTTCGCTGATTCGGCGAGACGTTCCTTTTTGTTGAAGTAAGACACCATCACGTCGCGCGCAATGGGCGCCGCAAACTGCCCATGGAGGCCGCAGTTCTCCCAAAGCACCGAAACCACGATCTCCGGTTTATAGCAGGGAGCGAAGGCCACGAACCAGGCGTTGTCCTTCACGTTCGGATGCAGCCTTTCGTAAGCCGCCGATGCCACCTGGGCGGACCCGGTTTTGCCGCACACGTCAATTCCAGGCAACTTGGCTCTCACACCCGTGCCGCCTTCGTTTACGACGCCGAACATCCCATAAACCACGCGATGAACGTTATCGGGACTGAGTGCCCATTCATGCGGTTTTTCCTTGCCGGTAAGAGACTTCGCGAGGTGGGGGACCTGCCAGACGCCTCCGACGCCGATGCCGCCAATCGCTCTCGCGAGCTGCAGGGGAGTAACTGTCGTAGCGCCCTGGCCGATTGAAACTGAGATCGTTTCTCCGGCGAACCACTTCTGCCGGAAGTTGCGGAGCTTCCATTCCGGGGAGGGAACCACGCCAGGGGCTTCATTCGGAAGGTCGATGCCGCTGCGGGCCCCGAAGCCCACCTGGTGAGAGTAGAAGGCGAGGTTGTCGATGCCAGCCTTATTGCCAACGTTGTAGAAATACGAGTCGCACGATTGCGTAATGCCTTTATGCAGTGAGACGCTGCCGTGCTTCCCCCAGCACGCGTAAAAGTGTCCGTAAAAACTCGCGCCACCGGGGCAATTGAAGGTCGTGTTCTCATCGATCGCCCCGCTCTCCAGACCGGCGAGCGCCGTGACGGGCTTGAAGGTCGAGCCCGGCGCCCATTGCGCCTGAATCGCGCGGTTCAGCAGTGGGTTGCCCGGATCGTTCGTGAGCTCTTTCCAATCCGCGGACTTGATGCGAACCGCGAATTTGTTCGGATCGAAAGTGGGGTGGGACGCCATCGCGAGAATTTCGCCCGTGTTGGGATCCAGGGCGACTACCGCGCCGCGGCGATCGCCCAAAGCCAACTCGGCGACGACCTGAAGGTCGAGATCGACCGTTAGCTGAAGGTTCTTGCCCGGGATCGCGTCTTTGATGCCGAGAACTTCGCGCTCTTTTCCAAGATTGTCGACGACCGACTGACGCTCGCCATCGATCCCCATGAGGGAATCGTTATACTCCTTTTCAATTCCGAATTTGCCGATGATCTGGCCCTGGTTGTATTTGGCGTAGTCGGGATTATCGAGCTCCGATTCGCTGATTTCACCTGTGTATCCAATCGCGTGCGCGAGTATCCCGTTCTGCGGATAAAGGCGATGCTGAGATTCGATGACCTCCATCTCCGGAAACGTCTCGGGGTCCCGGTGCGAATCGACAAAGGCAAGGTCGGAAGGAGTCAGGTCTTCCTTGATTACGATCGGCTCGTATTTCGGGCGATTCCGAAAGCGAGTGACCTTCTTTACAAGATCGTCGTAGTCAAGGTGTAGTCCGTCGGCGATTTCGTGCAGGTGTTCCTGTTTCAGATTTTCGCGCGAAAGAATCAGTTCCCACGTTGAATGACTGTCAACGATAACGCGCCCGTCGCGATCCAGAATCTTGCCGCGAGGCGCCGCGATAGGCAGGGCCTTGATGCGGTTGCGCTCGGCGCGCTCGTTGTAGATTTCGGGGCTTTTAATCTGGAGTTCCCAGAAGCCGGACACCAGAAAGAGGAAGATCGCGACCGCTATGTACTGGAATGCCGCGAGTTTCGCCGACGCAAACGTCGGGTCGTCTCGCAGGTGGATCTTTTGCGGAGGCGACTGCTGCTCGGGTTGATTCTCGACAGGAGGGTACGGCACAGCGGCCAGCGAATCCTGCCTTCAGGGTAACAAAGGAGAGGCCAGCGGACACCGCCGCCAGCCTCCTGCGAGCCAGATGATCCTAGCGCCAGCCGTCACGATAGTATCCATCCTGACGAATGTCTCGCCGGTCGCGATGGATGTCACGGATTTGACGGTCGCGTTCGCGATAGTCCCGATTCAGGTCGGCACGGGTGCGGGCAGCATCCCGATAGCGGCCATGTTCCAGATCCTCGTGCAGACGATAACGATCCGCGTTAATGTCGGCGTCGTGCCGCTCGAGCCGGTTGTAATCGCGATGAATATCGTAGCGGTCATAGCCGAGATCGCCCGCAAACAGCGCGGGCGCTCCGGCCAGCCCTGCGAACCCGATCGCAGTCAGCATGTAACGGGCAATTCTCGTTTTCATTTCCTTTCTCGCTTCCCGGAGGGCGTTTGCTTACGGCCTCCTACTGCAAAGAACGCGAAGCGAGGGAGGGAAGTGTCGAAGATGAATGGATTTAATCGGGCGTTCAGAGAACGTTAATGCGAGGCGACGAAAGAGTCAGTTTTTGAGAATTTCACGCGCGGCGTTGTAACCGGGCGCTCCCATAACGCCGCCACCGGGATGCGCTCCCGAACCGCAAAGCCACAGTCCGGCGACTGGCGTCTTATAGCGCGCCCATCCGGCTACAGGCCGGAAGACGAACATTTGATCGAGACTCATCTCGCCGTGGAAAATATTGCCGCCCGCGATTCCGAAGCGCCGCTCGAGGTCGAGCGGGCTAAGGACCTGCCGTTCGCGCACGGCGTTTTTCATGTTCGGCGCGTATTCGGAGATGACATCCAGGATTCGATCGCCATAAGGTTCGCGCAGTTCGTCCCAGGTGGCGTCGCGCAGAGTATAGGGCGCGTACTGAAGAAAGATTCCCATGATGTGCTTGCCCGGGGGCGCGAGTGACGGGTCGTAGATCGTCGGACAGGTCATTTCGAGCAGCGGGTTTTGGGAGGGACGGCCGTATTTGGCGTCGTCCCAGGCGCGCTCGACGTATTCGATCGACGGGCAGATGTGCATCGTGGCGCCGTGTTGCGGGCCGGGTGCTCCCGGGAGCGCCTTGAAGTCCGGCAGCGCGTCGAGCGCGAGATTCATTTTGAGGGACGTGCCTTCCACACGGAACCGCTCGATAGCGCCGCGAAAGGCTGGATCGAGGTCGCAGTCCGCGAGTAATTTGACGAAGGTCGCCTTTGGGTCGAGATTCGACGCAACGATCGGGGCGAGAAGTTGGTCGCCATTCTCAAGAACGACGCCGTGAGCGCGGCCCTCGCGGACGAGAATCTTTTTCACGACCGCGTTGACGCGAATTTCGGCGCCGTCGGCGCGTGCGGAAGCCGCTATGGCTTCCGATACTGCGCCCATGCCTCCGCGGACAAATCCCCAGAGCCCGCGCTTTCCCGCGACGCCACCCATGCAGTGGTGCATCAGGATGTACGCGGTACCCGCGGAACGCGGCCCGCCGTTCGCGCCGATTACGCCGTCCGTCGCAAGCGTGACCTTAATCTCCGGCGATTCGAACCATTCATCGAGCAGATCGGCGGCGCTCTGCGTAAAGATCTTGACCAGCCCCGCGATTTCCCGCGCGCCGAGCTTCCGAAAACGCGCAAGGAGCTTAAGGTATTCGATGAAATCTCCCGGCGAGCGGGGCGGAAGCTCGGGCGGAGTCACAAGAAGAAGCGATTCGACAACGACGGCGAGGCGCTCAAGATAGGCCTCGTACAGCGGATAGGCATCGGCGTCTTTATGCGAGAACTTCGCTATCTCCGCGAGCGTTTTCTTTTCGTCCTGCCAGAAGAAGAGGTGACGCCCGTCAGGATAAGCGGAAAAAAAAGCGGGATCCTTCGGCTGTACAGAATATCCGAACTTCTCCAGTTCGAGTTCGCGAACGATGCGCTCCTGGAGAAGGCTGACCAGATATGCGCCCGTGGAGACGCGGTAACCGGGCCAGAGTTCCTCCGTGACAGCGCAGCCGCCGACCATCTCCCGGCGCTCCAGGACGACCACGCTCTTGCCCGCCCGCGCCAGATACGCAGCCGCCACAAGGCCGTTGTGCCCGCCGCCGATGACGATGCAGTCGTAACGTCCCGCCGACGGCCGGGTCACACCGGACATTTGAATGCGAGCACGGCCAGCGGCGGCAGCGTAATGGAGATGCTGCACGGGCGGTGGTGAGCCTTGATCGCGTCCGCGGTAACGCCCCCGCCGTTGCCCACGTTGCTGCCTCCGAAGACAGCTGCGTCGCTGTTCAAGATTTCGCGGTAATAGCCCGGTTCGGGCACTCCGATGCGGTAATCGTGACGCGGCACCGGCGTGAAGTTGCAAACAAAGACCAGATCATTCCCAGGTTGCTCGGCTTTCCGAAGAAACGAAATGATCGATTTCTCGACATCGCTGAAGTCGATCCATTCGAACCCCGGGTAGTCAAAATCCACCTGATGCATGGCGGGCTCTTCGCGATAGACACGGTTGAGTTCGCGCACGAATGTCTGAAGGCCGTAGTGCATCGGGAACTGCAGGACTTCCCACGGAACCGAAGCGTTGTGGTTCCACTCGTTGTAGTCGCCGATATCGCTGCCCATGAAAAGCAGTTTCTTACCGGGATGGGCGAACATGTAGCCGAGAAATGCCCGCACGTTCGCGAATCTCTGCCATTCGTCGCCGGGCATCCGCCACAGGAGCGATCGCTTGCCGTAAACGACCTCGTCGTGCGAAATCGGCAGCACGAAGTTTTCGGAGAACGCATACATGATGCTGAACGTGATGCGGTTTTGGTGATATTTGCGATTGACCGGGTCCTCGGCGAAGTAGTCGAGCATGTCGTGCATCCAGCCCATGTTCCACTTCATCGTGAACCCCAGACCGTTCAGGTAAACGGGGCGCGACACTCCGGCAAAAGAGGTCGATTCCTCGGCGACGGTGACTGCGCCTGGCACTTCGTGCGCGAGTTCGTTAAAGCGGCGCAGGAAGTCGATCGCGTCGAGGTTTTCACGGCCCCCATACCGGTTGGGAATCCACTCCCCCTGGTTGCGGGCGTAATCGAGGTACAGCATGGACGCAACAGCGTCCACGCGCAGACCGTCGATGTGGTAGATCTTCAGCCAGTAGAGCGCACTCGCGGTGAGGAACTCGCGCACTTCATTGCGGCCGAAGTTGAAGACCAGCGTTCCCCATTCGCTGTGCTCTCCCTGGCGCGGATCGGCATGTTCGTAGAGCGCCGTGCCGTCGAACCAGGCGAGCCCGTGGGCATCCTTGGGAAAGTGCGCGGGCACCCAATCCATCAGAACTCCGATTCCCGCCTGGTGGAAGGAATCGACGAGATACATAAAGTCTTCCGGCGCGCCGAAGCGAGCCGTGGGCGCGAAATAGCCGGTGACCTGATAGCCCCAGGATCCGGAGTACGGGTGCTCCTGAACGGGCAGCATCTCCACGTGCGTGTACCCCATGCGCGCGACGTACTCCACGAGCTTGATCGCCATTTGCCGGTAATTGAGTGGCTCTCCGGACGGCCCGCGCATCCAGGACTCGAGGTGAACTTCGTAAATGGAAACTGGTTCGCGAAGGAGATTGCCTTCGGCGCGGCGTTTCATCCACTCGGAGTCGCGCCATTCATAGGTTGAGAGGTCGCATACCACGGAAGCGGATTTCGGAGGGACCTCCGTGCGGCAGGCGTAGGGATCGGACTTGAGCTGCTGATGCCCGCGGTCACGGGATTTGATGAAGTACTTGTACGAGTCGCCCGACTTCGCGCCCGGGATGAAGATCTCCCAAACGCCGGCGGTACGCAGGCGCATGGGATGACGGCGCGTATCCCAGTCGTTGAAATCGCCCGCCACGCTGACGACGATCGCATTCGGCGCCCACACCGCGAATCGGACGCCGGCCACACCATCAAGCGTCGTCATGTGCGAGCCGAAAGCTTTCCAGGCTTCCTGAAGGTTCCCTTCGCCATGGAGGTGCAGATCGAAATCGGTGATGATCGTGCCAAAGCGGTAAGGGTCATCGAGCACGCGGGTTCCGCCCTGATAGTCCTCGATACGGATTCGATAGGAGGCCGGCTCGCGCTTCGCATTGGCAATATAGAAGCCTTCGCGGTGCTCTTTCCGCATCGGCGTTTCCGCGCCGTTCTCAAGCACAAACGCGGCGCGGGCCTGCGGCAGAAAGGCGCGAATCTCCCATTTGCGCTTGTTCGTCTCAACTCCGACAGGATGCGGACCCAGCACGTTGAACGCGTCTCCGTGGTATCCCCCGACGATTGCTTCCATTTCCGCAGCGTTCATGAGAACTTCGATTATATGGTCCTTACCGAACTTCACCTTCATCTGGAAGGCGCCGTGGACCGAAAGACAGTAAAGCTTCTGGACCCCACGCTGACCGATGATGAGGTGGACCGTGTCTGGGCGTTTCAGGACTTTGGGGGCTTTCTGACCTGCTTCAAATTCGTGGCGCAGCGCATTCGCGGCCCGGAGGATTACGCGCTCATCACGCGGCGCCTGATCGATGGTTTGGCTAGCCAGGGCATCGGATACGCGGAAGTAACGATCGGCGCGGGCGTCGTGCTCTGGCGCGGATTTGATTTCGATGCGGTTTGGCGGGCGATTCGCGAGGCGGAGCGCGAGGCGTGCGCTCGCTCGGGCGTGAAGGTGTTCTGGAATCTCGATGCGATCCGGCAGTTCGGTCCCGATCATGTGATGGAGGTGGCGCGGCTGGCCTCGAAATACGTGGGCGACGGGGCCGTTTCGTTTGGCGTGGGCGGCGATGAGGTCAGAGGGCCGGCGTCCGGTTTCGAGGCCGCTTATCGATATGCGCGCGACGCGGGGTTGCGGCTCACCGCGCATGCGGGTGAGACGGACGGGCCTGATTCCATTCGGGCAGCGCTGGCGATTGGGGCGGAGCGTATCGGGCACGGCGTTCGGGCGATCGACGATCCGGACCTGGTGCGCCGTCTGCGTGAAGAACAAATCCCGCTTGAGGTCTGTATTACGAGCAACGTGCGGACCGGAGCGGTTTCGAGTCTGAGGGAGCACCCCGTGCGCAGATTATTCGACGCGGGCGTACCGATTGCCCTCAATACCGATGATCCGGGTCTGTTTGAGACGGATCTCGCGTCCGAGTATCAAATCGCCGCAGAGGACTTTGGATTCTCCGCGGCTGAGCTGGAGCAAATGAAGGGCTGCGCCGAGCGGTTCCGTTTCTGCTCCTAACAACAACCGGAACAGGTTCAGGGCGCGAGCCCCAGCGCGCGGGCGGGATTCGTCTTCGACATCAGATCGATTTCGGCCTGCGTAATGCCGTGTCCGCGAAGCGCAGCGAAGAATGCGGCCAGACCGTCGGGATGCAGCGGATTGCCTACCTGCCCCATGTCGCTCGAAAGAATACAGGAAGCCGGGCTGACGGCGCGAATCGCGGACACGTAGTCGCTCGGGTCGAATTCCTTGCCCTTTCCGATGAGCCCGTTATAAACGAATTCGATCATCGCGCCCATCCGCGCGGCCTGCCGCATTTGCGCTGAAGTCATATGAACAGGCGCCAGCATCGCGTGAGTGACGACGATATGTTCCACTCGCCGGCGGGCCGCTTCCGCGACGATCATGAGCCCCTCGGCGGCGGACGAATGCCCGGTTTCGAGGAGCAGATGGTGTTTCGCTGCAAGAGCGATCACCTCTTTCGCTTCGGGCAGCAGTTCGCCATTACGGGAGACGGAGACATAGGGGCGTGTCTCCTTCGAGAAGCGCACCTGGTTTTCGGCGTCAAAGGTGGGGAACCAGACCACGCGGCCCCACCCGCCTTTGTCCATCACCATGCGCTCAATCGCCGCGGGGTTGACGCCGCCCACAGAACGATTCAGGTCGATGCCGCCGAAGATTTCGATCCCCGGCACTTCTTTGCGAACGATGTACGCAAGAGACGCTGTCGGTTCGTAGTGATTCTTGAGAACGAGCCCGCGCATGCCGCGCGACTTGGCTAACTTTGCGAGATCGATGGCATCAATGGAACGCGGGACGCTGTCGGGGTCGGCGTGGGCGTGGATGTCGATCACGCCGGGCAGTTGTTGCGAATGCGCCGCGAAACACAGCGTTGCGAGGAGAAGGACGCTCTTCATGGCTGGAATCGCCCCATTACCGGCCAGACTTCCTCAACCTCGTCACCGCGGCAGGCGTAAATGCGGTCGTGGAGATTGACCGTCGGGTCGCAGTGCGGCGCCGCGAATTCAATTCTCTGGCCCAGCCGTGGTTTGGATAATCCTCCCATGTCGAGGTAGCCGAATTCATCTCCTGCCCATCGATAGCGGCCGTTCTGATGAGTTCCAACGGGGGCAGGAGGAAACGGGCGGTCGGTCGAAAAGGCCTTGAATCCGGCGTCGACGGTAACGAATTCGTCGTGATTGGCGCTGATGACGGTCGCGAGCACGCTCAAGGCGCGATCGAACTCCGCGCCGAGTTTTTGATAGGCCATATCCATCAGGGCATAAGATCCGGCTTGAAGTTCGGTGACTTCCGGAATTGTGAGGTCGACTGTCCAGGACCCCGTACTTCCGCCAGTAGTGATATCGGTGTGAAGACCATGGCGGGCCATTTCGGCGCGGGCTTCGGCCGCAAGGTCGAATGCGAACTCGGATGTACGGTGGCGGGTGTCTTCATCGGCTTCGTGAGAAGCGGCGACCGAATAGGCCTGAACGCCGCGCAGCCACAGATGGCTCGCGCGGTCGATGGCAATCGCGATTTCGACTGCGTCGTCAATGTTCTCCGCGCCGGTGCGGTGGTCGCCGGAGTCTAGGTCGATCAGGATCGCCATCTGGGAATTCGCTGCGCTGGCGGCTTCCTGATACCAGACGACCTGCTGCGGATGATCGACGACCGCCATTGCGCCTGCGGCTACGACACGCGCGATTTTGGTGGGATCTGCAAGAGGCGACGTGAGCAACAGGTCGGAAATGCCGGCTTTTGAAAATAACTCCGCTTCGGCAACGGTCGCGACGCAGATTCCGGTAGCCCCGGCGGCCATCTGACGGCGCGCGATCTCTACGCATTTATGGGCTTTGGCGTGTGGTCGGAGCTTTTTTCCTGCCCCCGCGGACTCGCGGGCGGCGCGGGCGAGGTTGGCTTCAAACGCGTCAAGATCGAGGAGCAGCGCGGGTGTGGAAATGTCGGATCGGGTCACGGGAGGTTGATATGCTCGGAAAACCTGGATCATATAGCAAACCTGCGTCCGACGGCAGTGAACGCGATTCTGGCGGACGTGCGCGAGGCCCGCGCCAAAGGAATCGAAGTCGTATCGCTGATGCGAGGCGAACCGGATTTCCGGACGCCCGAGCACATTGTGGAGGCGTGCGTGCGCGCGTTGCGCGATGGGCGCACTGCGTATCCGGATAACCGCGGCGAGAAGAATTTTCGCGAGGCGATCGCAACCAAATTGCTGCGGGACAACGGCCTCGCGTACGACGCCGGAGCCGAAATCCTCGCGACGTCGGGCGCGACATTCGGGATCTATGCCGCGCTGACCGCGCTCATCAGTGAGGGCGACGAGGTCCTGCTGCCCGAACCGATCTATGACGCTTATCATTCGCCCGTAATTCTGGCGGGCGGGACTGTACGGACCGCGAGCGCGACGATCGCCGGGGGCCGGTTTTCGATCGGGATCGAGGCCCTCGAAAGCGCCTGGACACCGCGCGTTCGGGTGATGATTCTGAACACTCCGTGGAACCCCGTTGGGACCGTGTTCACCCGGGATGAATTACGCGCGATTGGTGATTTCTGTGTGCGGAAAGACATCGTTTTGGTGAGCGACGAGATCTATGAAGCGATCACGTATGACGGTCACGACCATGTCTCGCCGATTGCCGCCGCCCCGGAACTGCGCGACCGGAGCGTTATCGTAAACAGCCTGTCCAAGACGTACGCGATGACCGGATGGCGCGTTGGTTACTGCGCCGGCCCGAAGCGGTTTATTGATCGCATGTACCTGGCGCTCGCCCAATCGAGTCGCGGGCCCGCCACGTTCGCCCAGGACGCGGCAGCGACAGCTCTCAGCGGTCCGCAGGCCTGCGTGACGGCGATGCGGGATGAATATGCGCGGCGGCGCAGGTTGGTGGCGTCTGAACTGCCGATGGTAACGCCGCCCGAGGGGGGCTTTTTCGCTACTCCGGATATACGCCGCAGCGGCGAGCCTTCCGATTCGGTACGACGGCGCTTGCTCTGGGAAAACGGGGTGGCGGTGGCGCACGGTTCGGCCTATGGCGCCGCCGGCGAAGGATTTCTGCGCGTTTCGTTTGCGAGCGGCGGCGATGTCCTGACCGAGGGTCTTCGGAGGCTCCGGGAGGGCCTCCGGGACGAGGCAAAAAATTGTGTCGCTGAACATTGAGGCGTTTCGCGAGGCGCTTTCGCGAGCGGTCGAGGGCGAAGTGCGCTTCGACCGCATGTCAAGGGCTCTTTATTCCACCGACGCGAGCGTGTATCGAATCGAGCCCATAGGTGTGGTCATCCCGAAGCATCGCGAGGACATCGTGCGCGCCGCTGCGGTGTGCCGTGAATTCGGGTGTCCGATCACGATGCGAGGCGGGGGCACGTCACAATCCGGCCAGGCGATCGGCGACGGCCTTCAGATCGACACCTCGAAGTACTTCGATAATCTGCTCGAAGTGAACGCCGGGGAGCGCTGGGCGCGGGTCGAGCCCGGCATCGTGCTCGACGAACTGAACGCGCAGCTTGCGCCGCTTGGGCTGCGGTTCGCGCCGGATATTTCGACCGCCAGCCGAGCCACGATCGGCGGGATGATGGCGAACAATTCCGCTGGCGCCAGAAGCGTGCTCTACGGAAAGACCATCGACCACGTTCTCGAACAGACTGTGTTGCTTTCGGACGGCAGCATCGCTCATTTTCGCGACGTCGCGCGGCCCGAGATTCCTCAAGGCGATTCGCTTGAGGCCGCGTGTTACCGCACCGTTCTTTCTCTTGCCGACACGCACGCCGCTGAGATCGATCGGCGCTATCCGAAAATTCTGCGCCGCGTGATGGGCTACAACCTCAATGAGTTTGTAGATCCCGCGAAACCGGTGAATCTCGCGAAGATGATAGTGGGGTCGGAAGGAACACTCGGCATCGTGCTGGAGGCGAAGCTACGGCTGGTGCCCCTTCCTAAGGCGAAAGCCGTGATGGTGATCCTCTTCGAGAGTCTTCTCGAATCGCTCGCCGCCGCGCCCGTGATTCTGTCGCATGGGCCCTCGGCGGTCGAGGTGATGGATAAATCGATCCTCGACAACACGCGACAGAACGCTGCTTTGGAGAAAATTCGCTCAGGATTCATCAAGGGCGATCCGGCGTCGATGCTCTGCGTGGAGTTTTACGCGGACGACAAAGCGGAACTTCCGCCGCGCCTGGCTGCGCTGGAAGCGGATCTGCGCGCGAAGGGCTTGGGGTATCACTATCATCCGGAGACGGACCCCGCCGCCCAGGCAAAAATCTGGAGCCTGCGCGAGGCGGCGCTGGGGCTGTCCATGGCGATGAAAGAGGATGCGAAGTCGCTCTCCTTCGTCGAAGACACCGCGGTAGCGCCGGAAAAGCTGGCTGCGTTTATCGACCGCTTCCTGGAAATCGTCCGCGCGCATAAGACGACGGCGGGCGTTTATGCGCATGCGTCGGTTGGGTGCCTTCATGTGCGCCCTGTGGTGAACCTCAAGACCGAAGCGGGGGTGGCGCAGTTCCAATCGATCGCGAACTCGGTTGCGGAACTCGTTCTCGAATTCGGCGGCGCGCTTTCCGGCGAGCACGGCGACGGGCTGGTGCGTAGTCCGTTCATGGGTCGAATGTTCGGACCGACCCTTTACGAGGCGTTTCGCCAGATTAAGCGAACCTTCGATCCTCAGGGGTTGTTCAACCCGGGCAAGATCGTCGATGCCGGGCCGATTACGGCCAACCTGCGCTACGGACCGAGTTACCGCGCAACGCAGCCGTTCACGTTCTTTGACTATTCCGATTACGGCGGTATGGCGGGCGCGGTCGAAATGTGCAGCGGTGTGGGCGCATGCCGGAAGAAGCTCGCAGGGACGATGTGTCCTTCTTACATGGCAACGCGCGAAGAGGCCCATTCGACACGCGGCCGGGCGAACGCGCTGCGCCAGGCCATGTCGGGTCAACTCGGCGAAGCAGGTCTCGGCGAGGAAGAGGTTTTTCGTGTTCTCGATCTTTGCCTCGAATGCCGCGCGTGCAAGGCGGAATGCCCGGTGGGCGTGGATGTGGCGCGCTTCAAGAGCGAGTTTCTCGCGGATTACTATGCGCGGCATGGCGTACCCGCAAAGGCCAGGGCTTTTGGAGGCGCGGCGCAGGCAGCCCGGTGGGGCAGCCGGTTTCCTTCGATCGCGAACCGCGTGGCGGGAATGAGGCCGATGCGCGCTGCTCTGGGAATTGATGCGCGGCGACAGCTTCCGGAATGGCGCGGGGATACGTTCGACAAATGGCTCGCTCGGCGCCAGCGCGCTGAGAGCGAACACAGCGTAACGCTGTTTAACGACACATTCACCAATCACTACGATCCCGAGATCGGGATCGCGGCGGTGGAGGTGCTCGAACGAGCGGGACGCGCCGTGAATGTCGTTCGGCCGGGCTGCTGCGGGCGTCCGGCCATTTCCCAGGGACTGCTCCGCGAAGCGCGCAATCAGGCGGAAATAGTAGTTCGGTCGTTGTATCCGATCGCCCAACGCGGGGAGTCGATTCTCTTCTGCGAGCCCAGTTGCCTATCGGCCGTCAAAGAAGACGCTGTCGGGCTACTGCGCGGTGAGTCGCAGGCCAAGGCGCGAGTGGTGGCTCAGTCGGCGCGACTGTTCGAGGAATACGCGGCGGGATTGGACCTGCCTCTGCGTGCGGCGCCTGGGCGCATTCTCGTACACGGGCACTGCCATCAGAAGTCGATGGGCCTGCTGTCATCAACACTCACGCTGATGGGAAAAATTCCGACGGCGCGAGTTGTAGATCTCGACGCCGGTTGCTGCGGGATGGCGGGTTCATTCGGCTACACGAGCGACCATTACGAGGTTTCCAAAGCGATTGCGGAACGAAAGCTCCTTCCCGCGATTCGCAGCATGGAACAGGGCGATGTCCTAGTCGCGCCGGGAACGTCCTGCCGCCATCAGGTGGCGGACCTGGCGCAGGCGAAAGCGATACATCCCGCGGTTCTGGTCCGCGAACTGCTCACGCGATAATCAAGAGTTGAATCTGACCATTAATAACGACGAGCGCGTGCTCGTCATGGACGGAAACGGCGAACGCCGCGAGATCCCCCTGTTCAGCAGTGAAGCCTACGAGGCCCTGAGCCGCGAATGGATGCGCGTGGGTTGGGCGCTCGGTTCGTATTACACGTTCACGTGGGCCGGGCATCCGCTGCTGCAACTGCCGGAAGACGTGGTACGCCTCCAGGAGGTAATCTTCGATCTGAAGCCTGAGATCATCGTGGAAACCGGCGTGTGCGGAGGCGGATCTCTGCTGTTTCACGCCACAATCTGCGAGGCCATCGGCAAAGGTCGAGTGATCGGAATCGATGTGCGGATTCCGCAGATCGAGAACGATCGGCTGCGGAGGCGTATCGCAACCATAGAAGGCGATTCGACCGCTCCCGAAACGGTCGCGAGGGTCCGGGAATTAGTGGGCTCTGGCGGCCCGGTGATGGTGATTCTCGACTCCGATCATTCGCGCGATCACGTTGCAAAGGAACTCGAAGCCTACGCGCCGCTGGTAACGCCGGGCTCCTGCCTCATCGCGGAAGATGGCGTGATGCGCGACCTGAGCGATGTTCCCGGAGGCGACGCAAGCTGGGTGCACGATAATCCGTCAACCGCGGCTCTCGAGTTTCTCGCGCGGCATCCGGAGTTCGAGATGCGCGAACCTGCATGGAAGCACAATCGCGGCGAACTGCGCCGCAATGTGACCTATTGGCCGGACGCATGGCTCTGGAGAAAACGGTGACGGCAGAGGAAATCCGGCGCGGCATCGATGAATTCGGGCCGTGGTTCTACGCCTTCGATTTCGGCGCGGGGCTTCGGACCACACCGCAGATTCCAGCTCAGGTGGCCGGAATTCACGACACCCGGCTTGCGATTACGAACGCCGCGGTGGATGCGCATTTCGGCGCACGCGGGCGCGGGCTCGAATGCCTGGATATCGGTTGCCATCAGGGCTACTATTCGATGGCGATGGCGCGCGGAGGATGGCGCGTCACGGGCATGGATGCGCGCGAAGAGAGTCTCGCGGCGGCGCGCTTCGCTTCAAAAGCGGCCGGGCTTCCTGACATTCGATACAAGCGGGGACGCGTCGAAACCCTTGCGGCGGATGAAGGCCGTCAATATGACCTCACGCTGTTTCTCGGCGTGCTCTACCACGTGGAAGATCCCATGCTGTGCCTGCGACAGGTGTCCGCGGTTACGCGCGAAATGTGCGTAATCGAAACGCAGGTAGTCGATGAGGTCGAGGGGTATTCGGAGTGGGGTGCGCGCGATTGGGTTCGACCGTATCACGGCATTCTTGCGCTGATCGACGAATCGGGCGAGTTCCATGCGGGCAACCGCGAAACGGGTGTTACTCCGATGGCGACGTGCCCTTCTCCGCGCGCACTGTTGTTCATGTGCCGCCAGGCTGGATTTCAGCGCGCCGAGATTCAGACGCCGCCAGAAGGCGCCTACGAACAGCACGCGCGCGGCAAGCGCGTGGTCTGTGCGGCCTATAAATCATGAGCGCCACAACCGTAAGCATCGCGGATGAGTTTCTCGCGCAGGCGCAGGAATTCGTGGCGCGCGCGAAAGCCGCGGGACTCGCGGATGCGGATCGGTATTACTGGTATCACACGATCGATCTGGGCGATGGCATCGTCACGCCGGGCCTCTACGATTACCGCGATACGATTTCGGCTTTTCCGTTTCCATCGGACATGACCGGGATGACGGTGCTCGACGTGGGTTCGGCAACAGGATATTTCGCCTTTGAGTTCGAGCGGCGCGGCGCACGGGTGATTTCTGTGGAATTGCCGTCCCTGCGAGACCTCGACCGCTTTCCCGGCCAGGATGTCGAGAGTTCCCTGAAAAAGATCGAGGCGATGGCGTTCCCGCCCACTCTCGATCAGGAAAAGTTCCCTCGTCGCGGCTTTACCGAACGGGAACTCTATTGGTACCTGCTCGAAGGCCCGTTCCGATTCTGCCGCGAACGACTAGGCTCGCGCGTGGAGCGCTGCTATTCGACGGTCTACGACCTGACGCTCGAACGAACCGGCGTGCGCGAAGGCTTCGACTATGTCTTTCTGGGCGACGTTCTGATTCACACGCTCTATCCCCTGCGTGCCCTCGCCGCGCTCGCCGCGCTTTGCCGAGGTACGCTGCTGTTCGCGGGAGTGCTCCCGGAAGGGCCACAGGAACCGCCCGCCATGAAGTACATCGGTGGAGACGACCTCGCGGGCGACGAGGTCGCATGGTGGCACCCGAACCTGTCCTGCCTCATGCAGATGCTGCGCAAGCTGGGATTCGCGCACGTGGAGCAGGCCGGCACGCATCGCGGCGTACTGCGTCCCGCCGGCTTTCCGTTCGAGCGCGCCATCCTCCGCGCAGTAAAACGGTGAACGCGCTCGAAGTTCGCGGCATCTCGAAAAACTACCCGCTCGGCGGTTCACAATGGTCCCGGTTTCGCCATGCGCTGAGCGCGGGCCGCCAAACTGGAAACGCCGCAACGAGCGAAGGCGTCTGGGCAGTGCGCGATATCAGCTTTCACGTCGAACGCGGCGAAGCGTTCGGCATCGTCGGCGCGAACGGATCGGGTAAAAGCACCCTCCTCAAGATCATCGCCGGGATCATGCAGCCGACTTCCGGAACGGTTGAAATCAACGGACGGCTCTCGGCGCTGCTGGAACTCGGTTCGGGTTTTTCACCGGAGTTCACAGGACGGCAGAACGTCTACCTGAACGCCTCCGTTCTAGGGTTAACCCGCGAAGAGACCGATGAACGCTTCGAGGCGATCGAGCGGTTCGCGTCCATCGGCGACTTCATCGAACAGCCGATTCGCACTTACTCGACGGGTATGGTGCTTCGCCTCGCATTTGCAGTGGTGGCCCATGTCGATCCCGAGATCGTCATCGTGGACGAAGCGCTTGCCGTGGGCGATATCGCGTTTCGACAACGCTGTATGCGGCGCATCCACGAATTGCGCGCCGCCGGTACAACGATCCTTTTCGTCTCGCACGAGACCGGCGACGTGAAGGCGCTGTGCGAGCGGTGTCTTTGGCTGGATTCCGGACGCGCCCGGATGCTCGGGCAGACCGACGACGTGCTGGCGGGTTATCTCAGGGAGACCGTTCGGCGAGAACAGGCGAGCGACCGGCAGCCGGGCGACCGCATTCCGGACGCATCGCGCGGCGCCGCGCCGGAACTGGCGAAACCGATCACCGGACACCACCGGTATGGCACCGGCGCGGCGGAGATCATCGGCGCGGAACTCGATGAGTCCGTCGCGAACAGCGCACGGGGCATGATGCTCCGGATGACGTTCCAGGTTAAGGCGGCTCTCGCGAACCCAATCGTCGGCTTTCTCGTCCGGAACGAAAAAGGCGAGACGATCTTCGGCGCCAATTCCCTCCACGAGAACTTTCCCATGCCCACCATGGAGGCGGGAGACGTCCACACGGTGGACTTCCACTGGTCGGCGCCGCCGCTGGCCGGCGGCCCCTATCGCATTTCCCTGGCAGTGAGCGAAGGATCGCTCGACGAGTTCGGAGTGTGCGACTACGTTGAAGATGCCCTCACATTCGAAATGCGCGACCGAAACGTAGTGGGTTACCTGAAGCTGCGGTGCGCAGCGGTCCTGAGTTCACGCAGCTAATCCGCGTCATGCTACTTTCGGAACGGAAGGAGCATCGCCCCGATGGGGAAGTTTCTACTCGGTCTGGTGACCGGCGCGGTTCTGATCATTCTGGTTCTGGTCGTTGGATTCTTCGCGATCGCTTCTTTAAGGTCCAAGCCCCCCGCCGTCGCTGACGGCTCCACGCTGGTTCTGAGGCTCTCGGGCGACGTGCCCGAAAAGCCGCCGATCGAAATCCCGCTGCCCATACTCGAAGACCGCACGACGCTGACCGTGGAGAACGTATGGAGTATGCTGCGCCGCGCCGCCTCGGATTCCCGCATTAAGGCCGTGATTTTTGAGCCCGAGAGCGCCGGTATCGGCTGGGCGAAGATGCAGGAGATCCATCACGATCTCCAGGAGTTCCGCAAGTCCGGAAAGCCTCTGTACGCGTTCCTGAAGTCTCCCGGGACCCGCGAATACTACATGGCCACCGCCTGCTCCCGCATTTATATGGAGCCGGTGGACACGCTGAACCTCAAGGGAATCGGGCTGGAGTTGATGTACTTCAAAAACACTCTTGACAAATTAGGCGTGCAGGTGGACGTCGAGCACGCCGGTAAGTACAAGGACTTCGGCGACATGTTCACCAAGACCTCCATGAGCCCCGAAACCAAAGAGGTAATGAACAGCATCGCCGACGACGTTTATGGTGATCTGGTGAACACGATCGCAAAAGGGCGCGGCAAGGATGCGGCAACGATCCGCGCCACCATAGATCGGGGACCATTCCTTTCGAATCAGGCGCAGGCCGCAGGCCTGGTGGACGAGTTGCGGTTCGAGGACGAAATGCAGGGCGAACTGAAGTCCGCGCTGCGCCAGACCGAGTTGAAGAAGATCGCCGCCCGGGACTACGTCAGCGCGGCGGATACGGCGCCGCCGGGCTCTGACCGGGTGGCCTTCGTCGTGGCCGAGGGATCGATCACGCGGGGCGATCCGGATTCCAGTTCCGATAACGGCCTCGAATCCGAGCAGTTCGTGAAGCTGCTGGCGCGGGTCGGCAACGACAGCGGGGTCAAGGGCGTGATCGTCCGGATCGATTCTCCGGGCGGCGAGGTGACTGCCTCGAACGAGATGTGGCGCGCCATGAACGAACTGCGGAAAAGAAAAGCCGTGGTGATTTCCATGTCGGATGCGGCCGCGTCGGGTGGATATTACATGGCGATGTCAGGGGATCCGATCGTGGCCTATCCGGCGACCGAAACCGGGTCCATCGGGGTGGTCTTCGGGAAGCCCAATCTCCACGGACTCTACGACAAAATCGGCATCACCAAGGATTCGGTGAGCCGCGGCAAATTCGCAATGATCGATTCGGACTATCAGTCCCTTTCGGAAGCCGGACGCCAAAAGCTTCGCGAGGGCATCGATTCCGATTATCTGGACTTCGTGGCGAAGGTGGCAGCAGCGCGCCACAAGACGCCCACCGATATTGAGCCCGTGGCCCAGGGCCGCGTCTGGCTGGGCGACCAGGCCAAGGATCACGGACTCGTGGACGAACTGGGGGGCATCGACCAGGCGATCGAAATGGTAAAGCGCAAAGCGGGCCTGCCGGTCACCGCCAAAGTCAACCTGACCATCTACCCGGCCAGGCGTAATCTGTTCGATTTCCTGTTTAAGTCGAGTGACTCCGGGGCAGAAGCGATGCTATCGAAAGCTGGCCTGGAATCCCTCCGGGCCGCCTGGCATGACGATCGTCTGCGAGTCTGGATGCGCGGCGGAATGCTCCGCATGATGCCGTTTTCGATCGAGTTCCGGTAAATCACCGGAACGGCGAACTCAGGCTTGCTTAACCCAGGCAGGTGCGGCATATTGGTTCAGGCACTCTGAACCGATGTAGAGCGTGGCCAATCCGGTTTCCGCTGTTCTACCGCTAATCGCGGCGGTCGTCGCGTTCAGGCGCAGCCTTTATGGCAGGCGAGACGCAAGGGACAGACCATGACGGCAGCGGAGAAGCTGGCAGCGGAAAATTTCGATTTTCTGTTCTTCACCGAACTGATCGGGATGCCCGTCTACGACCTGAAGCACCACCGCATCGGACGCGTTAAGGATGTCGCGATCGTTCCCCTGATTCACCCCGCCCGCGTGGACCGTTTTCTCGTGGGCGCGGGAAGTTCCTGGCTCTCCGTCCGCTACGATCAGATCGCTCAACTCTCGCTGAAGGACGGCATCCGTCTCTCGAACGAAAAGCTGTATCCCTACCATTCCGACGAGTACATGCTGCGGATCAACCGAGATCTTCTCGATCAGCAGATTATTGACGTCAACGGGCGCAAAGTTGTGCGTGTAAACGACGTGACATTCGAGATCCGGCACGAAGATCGGGATTCGCTGATGATGCTGGAAGTTGATGTGGGGATCCGAAGCGTGTTCCGGCGTCTGATTCAGGGCATGATCGCGCCGCGATGGGTGCGCCGGATGCAGCGGGTCATTACGCCCAGTTCCATTCGCTGGGAGTTCTGCAACATCGTCGAAGCCGATCCACTCCGAAGGCTGCGGCTGAATATCTCCAACGAGAAACTGGAACACCTGCATCCGGCGGATCTGGCTGACATCGTCGAAGAACTCGGCCCAGCCGAACGCGAGGCGATTCTCGGGACCATCGACAGTGAAGTGGCCGCGGATGCGCTCTCGGAGATCGATCCGAAGATGCAGGCGAGCATCCTGGAGTCCCTGGAGCCGGAAGTCGCGGCGGACATCGTTGAAGAGATGTCGCCGGACGAGGCCGTCCATGCCCTCGCGGAACTCGAACAGCAGACCACAGAGGAGATTCTGGAGGAGATGGAAACCGAGCCGCTCGAGGAGGTCCGCGAGTTAATGGAATATGACGAGGACACCGCGGGTGGAATGATGAATACCGAAGCGATCGTGTTGCCGGACAACATCACGCTCGCCCACGGGATGGAGAGGCTGCGGGCGCACGAGGACCTGCTCGAAAACACGCATGTCCTGTTCCTGGCGGACGGCGGCGGCCATGTGACCGGCTCGGTTCCGCTGGCTCGGCTGTTCCTGGCCGACGGTGAGACGCCACTGCGCGAACTCGCCGGTGAGCGGTTGATTTCCACGAAGCCGGACGAGCAGCAGGACCGGGTGATCGAGTTGTTTGATAAATACAATCTGCTCGCCCTCCCGGTGCTCGAGGATGACGGCAGCCTGGCCGGGGTCATCACGGCGGACGACGTCATCACCGTGCTGAGACAGAAGTAGACTCCATGGACGACGCCCAATTCCGTGCGATCTCAAGTGACGCGCTCGACAAACTGCAGCGAGCGCTCGAACGCGCATCCGATGATCACGAATTCGATGTCGATCGCAAGGAAGGCGCGCTGACGATCGAGTTCGAAGAGCCTCCGGCGAAATTCGTGATCAGCCCGAACTCTGCGGTCCGCCAGATCTGGATTTCGGCGCGGGTAAAGAGCTTCAAACTGGACTGGGATGGGCAACAGAATTCGTTCGTGCTTCCGGCGGACGGCAGGATTTTGGCGAGGCTGATTGCCGACCTGATTCAGGAACAGACCGGCGACGCCATCGCTCTGTAATTCCACCTGAAAAACCCTCCGCTGTAAACTGATCTGCCATGAAACGAATCTATTGGGGAGCCGCGATTGCCGTCGCCGGATTCGCGGTCGTGTGGGCGCAGACAGGCGGCGATCCCCTCGTTGAGGGATTCCGGCAGGTGGAGGTCGCGTCCGTCTCAGACGCCATCGAACAGCTCTACGGGCAAAAGATGTACATGCGACACGACATGCGCCCGCTCTTCTCCACCAAATTCGCGGGCCCCGCGGTAACCGTCCTCCTGAAAAAGGAAGAGCACACGGAAGGCTCCAAGGCTTCGCAGGGAATGCTGGACGCCATCGACAATGCGGCGCCGGGCTCAGTTTACGTGATGAAGCTGGAGGACGGCGCGGACATCGCGGGCATTGGCGGGCTGATGGCTACCGCAATGAAGGCGCGTGGCATGGCAGGGGCGGTGATCGACGCGGCGGTGCGTGATCTGCCACAGATTAAGAAAATTCAGTTCCCGGTTTTCAGCATCGGCGTGGCGCCCTCGACGTCGGTGAACCACTACCGGTTCGCGGGCGTGAACGTGCCCATCGTGTGCGCAGGCGCGCCGGTGAATGCGAACGACATCATCTCCGCAGACGAGGATGGAGTAGTCGTGATTCCGCGGGCGAAGGCGGCCGAGGTGCTGAAGAAGGCGCAGGAACTCGACAATACGGAACACACAATGATCCCCTTCATCGAGAAGTTTCGCTCGATCAAAGAGGCGGTCGCGCGATTCGGCAGAATTTAGACGGCGATCAGCGTCATAATTCTTGTGTCATGAAGGAGTCGAAACGCGCCATGAAGGTCACACGCCGGATGTTTACGGCCACGGCCGCCGCTGCGCCCGCCGCCCTTGCGCAGCAGCCTGCCACGCCCGCTCCTGCCCCCAATCCGAACACGGCCGATCAGCGGCGCGGAACGGCGCCGTATGTCCCCCCGTTTGAGGGGCCGATCGAGTTCAGGCGCAGCGATGTCGCGCCCAAAGCACAACCCTTTGCGATGTCGCAGGTGCGCCTTCATGGCGGTCTTTTCGCGAATGCGACGGAGTGGAATCGTGGATATATGGCGCGGCTTCCCGAGGAGCGATTGGCCTACAACTTTCGTGTGAATGCGGGGCTCGCCTCGCAGGCGACTCCGTTCGGCGGGTGGGAAGAGCCGAAAGGAGAATTGCGCGGGCACTTCACCGGGCACTTTCTGTCGGCTTCGGCATTGCTCTACGCGTCCACTGGCGACTCCGCGTCGAAAACGAAGGCGGATGCTCTCGTCGCGGACCTTTCTGAATGCCAGAAGGCCCTCGGCGGGGGGTATCTGAGCGCATTTCCTCGCGAATTCTGGGAACGCCTCGACGCGCGAAAGCAGGTCTGGGCGCCCTTCTATACCATCCACAAGATCATGGCCGGCATGTACGACATGCACACGCTGGCGGGGAACAAACAGGCGCTCGATGTGCTTCAGGGCATGGCATCGTGGGCGGACGAATGGACCGCCTCGAAGAGCGAAGAGCACATGCAGGACATCCTCAAAACCGAATACGGCGGGATGAACGAAGTGCTCTACAATCTAGCGGCTCTGACCAACGACGACCGGTGGGCTCGCGTGGGCGACCGCTTCACCAAGAAAGCATTCTTCAATCCGCTGGCTTCCCGGCGCGATGAACTGCAGGGCCTGCATGTCAACACTCATATTCCGCAGGTGATCGGCGCGGCCCGGCGTTATGAGATTTCAGGCGATATGCGATTTCACGATGTCGCGGACTATTTCTGGTACGAAGTAACGGGCGCGCGTTCGTACGTCACCGGCGGCACGAGCAACGGCGAGGGCTGGCTCACACAACCGCGGCATCTGGCCGAAGAACTGACGCGCAGCGTGGCGACCGCCGAGTGCTGCTGCGCGTACAACATGATGAAACTGACGCGGCATCTCTACGAATGGACCGGTGATCCGCGCTACTTCGACTACTACGAGCGCGTGCTGATCAACCACCGCATCGGAACGATTCTGCCAGAGAAGGGTTTCACGCAGTATTACCTGTCGCTCACACCAGGAATCTGGAAGACCTTCGGCACGGAAGACAGGTCTTTCTGGTGCTGCACCGGCACGGGGGGGGAGGAATACTCCAAGCTGAATGACAGCATCTACTGGCGCGATGCCGCGGGACTCTACGTCAATCTGTTCATTCCTTCCGAACTCAATTGGCAGGAGAAGGGCGTGCGCGTCCGACAGGAGACGTCCTTCCCGGATGAGCAAAAAACGACGCTGATCTTCACCGCGAATACGCCGACCGCGATGACGCTGCGTTTGCGAGTTCCGGGCTGGCTTGACGCGCCTCCCGAAGCGCGAGTAAACGGAAAAACCCTCGAAGCCTCGGCATCGCCCGGAAGCTATCTGACGATTCACCGCACATGGAAGACCGGCGACAGAGTAGAGCTGAACCTCCCCATGAAACTGCGGATTGAGGCCATGCCGGATGATCCGCGCATGCAGGCGATCCTCTACGGACCGCTGGTGCTGGCGGGCGACCTCGGCACGGAAGGGCTAAAGGAAGACCTGATCATCGGAACGAGCGCGGCTCGTCTGAACGTCGCGGGAAAGATCGCGGTTCCGGCATTCAAAGGGGGCGGCGCGGTGGAAACCTGGGTCAAGCCAGCCGAGAAGCCGCTCACGTTCCGCACATCCGGACAATCGACGGATGTGACTCTGATGCCGCTCAATCGGATTTTCGACAAGCGCTATTCGGTTTACTGGCAGGTCGGGTAAGCCTGGGCACAGCAAAGGCCTGTAATGTTCCTCATGGCGTCGCTTGCCGCGACCATGAGAATATAACGAATAATTATGGCAGACGAAGATATTCAGACTGAACTCGCGAGACTGCGCGCGGAGAATGCGGAGCTGAAGCAGAAACGGGGCGGATCCGTCTCCATGAAAGTCAGCGAAAAGGGCGCCGTTTCGGTCTACGGACTCGGCCGGTTCCCCGTCACGCTTTATCAAGAGCAGTGGTCGAAACTCCTGGGGATGTCCGACGATATAAAAACGTTTATCGAGGAGAATAAATCGAAGCTCAAAACCAAGGGCGAGTAAGTGTCTTTCCAGTTGGCCGTTTCTTATACCCCGAGAGGCGACCAGAAGACAGCCATAGCCGAGCTCTCGCGTGGACTGGAAGACGGCGAAAAGCATCAGGTGCTTCTCGGCGTCACCGGTTCGGGCAAGACGTTCACGATGGCCAAGCTCATCGAGAAGAGCGGCCGGCCCGCGCTGGTGCTCGCGCACAATAAAACCCTCGCCGCTCAGCTTTACCACGAATTCAAAGCGTTCTTTCCTTCGAACGCAGTCGAGTATTTCGTCAGCTATTACGATTACTACCAGCCGGAAGCGTACATTCCTTCGAGCGACGTTTATATCGAGAAGGAAGCCACCATCAACGACGAGTTGGACCGCCTGCGGCTATCGGCTACACGCTCTCTTTTCGAACGCCGCGACTGCGTGATCGTCGCAAGCGTGAGCTGCATTTATGGCCTCGGTTCGCCGGAAGCGTATTACGGGATGCTCCTCATGCTGGAAAAAGGCCAGCGGATCACTCGTAAAGAGATCATCGCCAAGCTCGTCGATATCCTCTATGATCGCAACGATCACGATTTCCGCCGCGGAACGTTCCGCGTGCGTGGCGATGTGATCGAAGTCTTTCCCGCGTACGAAGACAACGCGTACCGGATCGAGATGTGGGGCGATGAGGTGGAATCGCTGTCTCAGATCGACCCGCTTCTCGGACAGGTGAAGCAGACGTACCAGCGGCTGCCAATCTATCCCAAGACCCACTATGTGATGTCGCGGCTCACTCGTGAGGCGGCGCTGGAATCGATTCGTAAGGAACTCGAGGAATGGCGCCCGCAGCTGGAAACGCAGGGCAAGCTCATCGAGGCGCAGCGTCTGCATCAGCGCACCATGTTCGATCTCGAAATGATCAAAGAGATCGGCTATTGCCACGGAATCGAGAACTACTCGCGGCATTTTTCGGGACGCCTGCCGGGCGAAGCGCCGCCGACGCTGCTCGATTACCTGCCGCATGACTCAGTGATGTATATCGACGAGAGCCATCAGACGGTCCCTCAGCTTCACGGTATGTATCACGGCGACCGTTCGCGGAAAGAGATTCTGGTGGGTCACGGTTTTCGGCTGCCCAGCGCGCTCGACAACCGGCCGCTGACTTTCGAAGAGTTCGAGCACCGGGTCAACCAGGTGGTGTATGTGTCAGCCACGCCGGGGCCTTATGAACTGACGAAATCCGCTGGCGTAGTCGTGGAGCAGATCATTCGCCCGACAGGGCTGCTCGATCCCGAGATCGAAGTGCGTCCCATCAAGGGTCAGGTGGACGATCTGCTGCACGAAATCCGCGCGCGCGTCGATAGAGGCCAGCGCGTTCTCGTCACTACGCTCACCAAGAGGATGGCCGAGGATCTCGCGGAGTATTACTCGGAAGTCGGCGTGAAATGCAATTATCTGCACTCGGAAGTCAGCACGCTGGACCGGATGAAGATTCTGCGCGATCTGCGCCGCGGTGAGTTCGACGTGCTCATCGGAATCAACCTGCTGCGCGAGGGTCTGGATCTGCCCGAGGTTTCGCTGGTCGCCATATTGGATGCGGACAAGGAAGGTTTTCTGCGTTCCGCCGGGTCGCTCATTCAGACGATCGGACGAGCAGCGCGGCATCTGGAAGGCCGGGCCATCCTTTACGCCGATGTGATCACGGACAGCATGAAGCGCGCCATGGATGAAACCGTGCGCCGCCGCGATACCCAGATCCGCTACAACGAGGAGAACGGAATTACCCCGCAGTCGATCGTCAAACCGATCGACATGAGCCTGGTCAGGATCGCCGAAGGCGACTATGTAACCGTACCCGCAGAGCCCGAAGAACCTATCGAGGAACTCACGCCCCAGCAGCGCGAGAAATACATTACGGAGCTTGAGGAAACGATGCGGGAAGCCGCGCGGAAGTTCGAGTTCGAGAAAGCTGCCCGAATTCGCGACAAGATCAAGCAACTTCGGACGAAGGACGTCGCGGGGATCGGAATTTCAGCGTAAGGGACCAGCCCCGGCTCGAATCGTCACGAATGTAATAATCGGAAGACTTCGACCGATGCCGATTCGCAGCATGACCGGTTTCGCCCGGGTCTCGCGCTCCCTTGCCTCCGGCGAACTCGCCCTTTCGATCAAAAGCGTCAACCATCGCGGACTAGACCTTCACTTCCACATGCCGGCTGAGTTCGACGCTGTGGAACCTTCCATTCGGGCGGCAATCCGGAAACGGGTGTCTCGCGGGCACGTGCAGGTTCAGGTCTTCTTCAAACGCACCGCCGATACGAATGGCGCTCCGGCCATCAATGAGCCTCTGCTGCGCGCCTGGCTGGAGGCATTTCGCGATGCGGCCGCGCGATTTGAGGTCGATTCGACGCCCGATCTGAACCAGGCTCTCCGCCTGCCCGGGATGATGGAGACGCGCGTTCCCGCAGCCGCTGACGAAACGCTCGAAGCAGCTGCGCTCGAAGCAGCCAATGAAGCGATCACAGAACTGGACCGCTTCCGTCTCCGCGAAGGCGCCGCACTCGAAACGGAAGTGCGATCGCGGTCGGCTTCGCTGCGCACGCTCGTGACCCGCATGGAGGAGATTCGGGAACGCGCTCTGCCGCAATTCCACCAGCGCCTGCGAGACAAGCTGAACGAACTGCTCGGAAGTGCCCCGATCGACCCGGTTCGCATCGCGCAGGAAGCCGCGCTCATCGCCGAGCGGAGCGACATCAGTGAAGAATTGGTCCGCCTGAAGACCCACGCCGATCAGACGGATGCGTTGCTCTCAGCGGAAGGCGAGACCGGCAAAAAGCTCGATTTTCTGCTGCAGGAAATGAATCGCGAAGCGAATACGATCCTTTCTAAGACCGGAGGCGTTGGCGAAGCAGGCTTGGAACTCACCGATCTCGGTCTGGCCGCCAAAGCCGAGATTGACCGTATTCGAGAGCAGTCCCTGAACATTGAATGACGACCGTTTTTATCATTTCCGCGCCGTCGGGCTCGGGTAAATCCACTTTAGTTTCCCGGCTGATGAGCGAGGTGGATAAGCTGCGCTTTTCGGTGTCTTACACGACCCGCGCGCCACGCGGCGGGGAAGTCGAGGGGAAGCAGTACCGCTTCATCACTCGGCCCGAATTTGAAGCCCGGCTTGCCAAGGACGAGTTCCTCGAACATGCCGAAGTCTTCGGCAACTATTACGGCACGCATGTCGAAGAGCTGCAACTTGCTAAAAACAAAGGCGATGACCTGGTACTCGACATTGATGTGCAAGGTGCGGCACAATTAAAGAAGCGGATTCCCGACGCTGTCACTATTTTTGTGCTTGCGCCATCTCGTCTGATCCTGGAACAGCGTCTTCGGGCGCGGAGCGAGGATAGCGACGAGGTGATTCGGCGCAGGCTGGCGGATGCGGCCCGGGAAATCCAGAATTACAGCCTGTACGATTACGTGCTGGTCAACAACGATCTCAACCTCGCGGCGGAAACCCTGAAGGCGATCGTAAGAGCGGAACGTGTGAGGCGTATTCGGGTTGAAGATGCGATCCGGCCGATATTGAGCACCTTCGACCAGGCTTATGGAGCATAAAGGATTTCAGATGTCCAACACTACGGTTCGCAACAACACTCACTGCTCGATTCCGGACGATCCCGATCAGAGCACCTACCGCTTCATCATTGTGGCCGCGAAACGCGC
>Ga0126381_100000584_pt1 | contig 40049 bp, 36 predicted proteins | sample PanSoiMetPlot_28_FD_96465 | JGI IMG/M metagenome (GOLD analysis project Ga0126381, IMG submission 96465) | Tropical forest soil microbial communities from Panama - MetaG Plot_28 | ecosystem: Environmental > Terrestrial > Soil > Tropical forest > Bulk soil | place: Panama | collected 2016-02-17 | reverse complement strand
GCGTGCGAACGAGTTGGTCAGCCGGGCCTTGGCGGCGTATCCCCGCCACGCGAAGGCGCATCTTGTGAAAGGCCGCGTACTGCGGGCGCAGAACCGATGGGATGAGGCCGTTCTCGAATTCGAGACGGCTCTTACGTTGGATCGCAACCAGGTATGGGCACTACACTTTCTTGCCCAATGCAAGTTGCTTACGGGGTCGCTGGAGGAGGCGATCGCGCTGGAGCAACAAGCCATTCGCCTTAACCCCCGCGAGCCCCGCATCGGCTGGTATTACATGGTTACCGGGACTGTGCATCTGCTGCAATCGCGCACCGACAACGCGATTATCTGGCTCGAAAGAGCGCGCAACAACCTTCCCGCGGCGGTCGACATCCGCAGCCGTCTTGCCGCCGCCTACGCGCTCAGAGGCGAGACCGAACGCGCCGCCGCTGAACTCGACGAAGCCCGTAAGTTGGGCGGCGGAGATCTTTTTTCGAGCATCGCCCGCCTAAAGGCCGGCGGCGTTTATTCGGGGTGGGGCGTACCGGCGACCCGTGCCCTGTTCGAGGCCACGTATTTTGCCGGCCTTCGGCTGGCCGGGATGCCGGAAGAATGAGCGCATCCCGCCGTCTCGCCGCGATCCTTGCCGCCGATGTGGCGGGCTATTCGCGTCTGATGGGCGTGGATGAGGAAGGCACCCACGAACGCCTCAAAGCGCATCGGCGGGAGCTTATTGACCCGAAGATCGGCGAGCATTCGGGTCGCATCGTCAAGACGACCGGCGACGGAATGCTGGCGGAATTTCCTAGCGTCGTGGATGCGGTCCGTTGCGCTGCCGAGTTGCAGCGGGCGATGATTGATCGCGAAGCCGGTATCCCGGAGGATGGCCGGATCAGATATCGGATCGGGATCAATCTCGGCGACGTCATCGTCGAAGAGGGCGACATCTTCGGCGACGGCGTCAATGTCGCGGCGCGCCTCGAGGCCCTGTCGGAGCCCGGCGGGATCTGCGTCTCACGGACGGTGCGCGACCATGTCCGTGACAAGCTGGCCTACACTTTCGTGGATTTGGGCGAGCAGCGCGTCAAAAATATCGCGCGTCCAGTGCGGGTTTATGCATTGCGCCCTGAAGCCGTCGCCGACCTCCCGGCATCGAGCGTACCGGTCGCTCCGCCGATCCCTCAGCCCGCCGTTGTGCCGCGCCTGTCGATCGTCGTGCTTCCATTCGCCAATCTCGGCAATGATCCCGAGCAGCAGTATTTCGCGGACGGACTTACCGAGGATCTGACGACCGATCTGTCGCGCATTGCCGACATGTTCGTGATCTCGCGCAATACCGCGTTCACCTATCAGGGCAAGCGGGTCGATAGCAAGCAGGTCGGCCGCGAGCTGGGTGTGCGCTATGTGCTCGAAGGGAGCGTCCGCCGATCGGGCAACCAGATCCGCATTAACGCCCAGCTGATCGCCGCCGCAACCGATGCGCATCTCTGGGCTGAGCGGTTCGACGGCGACGCAGCCGATCTGTTCGCCCTACAAAACGAGATCACAGGCCGGATCGCAATCGCCCTCAACCTAGAGCTGGTCAGCGCGGAAGCCGCTCGTCCAAATGGGCGTCCTGACGCGCAGGACTACATTCTGCGAGGCCGCGCAGCGCGATTAAAGCCACCATCGCGTGAAAATTCCGCGGAAGCGATTGGCCTGTTCGAACGGGCGTTGGCGCTAGATCAGCAGTCAGTCGTGGCGCGGAGCTGGTTGGCGATTCAACTCACCCAACGCGTCCTCGCTAATATGACCGACACGGCCGCAGCTGATATGAAGCGTGCCGAAGTTCTGGTCGATCAAGCCTTGGCCAGTTCGGCTCGCAACGCGCTTGCACATTTCGCAAAAGGTCAGGTATTGCGTGCGCAAAACCGATACGACGAGGCGATTCCCGAATACGAACAAGCGCTAGCGCTCGATCGCAGCCTGGTGCGCGCATATGCCCACATCGCCCAATGCAAGCTCTACACGGGATCGATAGAGGATGTAATACCGCTCCTAGAGCAAGCCATTCGGCTCAGTCCGCATGATCCCCAGATGTTCGCTTTCTATGTCCGGATTGGGCTAGTGCATTTGCTGCAGTCGCGTATCGACCAGGCGATCATCTGGTTGGGAAGGGCACGTAGCGCCGATCCGGAGCACTCGATGGTTCGCGCCTATCTAGCCTCTGCCCATGCTCTTATTGGCCGGATCGAACTGGCCACCGCGGAACTCGCCGAAGCCCGACGGCTGAGCGGCGATAGTCGTTTCTCGAGTATCGCCCGCCTGAGGTCTATCCAACATTTCGGGGTGCCCCACAATCCAAGCCTTGTTCGAGAGCACTTTTTTCGCCGGCCTTCGGCTGGCCGGGATGCCGGAAGAATGACAATTGAGAAGAGAGGGAGACGCCATGAGGTGGGTACTAACGGGACTAGACCGTGCGGCAAATCTGCTCCCTGCAGCGCTATTGTCCTCGCTTGTCGGCATCGGCGCGACGCCCGCCGCGGCCGCGACATGCGCGAGCCTGGCTGGGTTGAGGTTGCCGGACACCACGATCACGCTCGTTGAGCCGGTCCCGGCCGGGCCCTATACCGCGCCAGATGGCAGGTTCTTTGCCAATCTGCCGGCCTTTTGCCGGATCGCTGCGACTTTGACGCCGACCTCGGACTCGAACATCAAGGTCGAGGTCTGGATGCCCTACTCCGGCTGGAACGGCAGGTTTCTGGGGACAGGCAATGGCAGCTTAGGCGGGCTTATTGCCTATGGCAACTTGGGGTTCCTTAGTTTTGACAACTACGCGGTCGCCAACACTGACATGGGCACGTCGCCAGCGGCGACCGATCCACTTGGTGGACGCGTGCTGACCGGTCATCCCGAAAAGCAGATCGACTATGCTACGCGATCGACCCACCTGATGACCCTGCGCTCCAAGCAAATCATCAAAGCCTTCCATGCAGAGCGTCCGAAATACTCGTATTTCTTCGGATGCTCGACCGGCGGTGGGCAAGGCATTCATGAAGCCCTGCAATTTCCCGGCGACTACGACGGCATCGTCGCCCTTGCGCCCGGGATGAACCTCACGCGGAATGCCGCGGCCAGGATGTGGAATAATCAGGCATTCGATGGCCCGGCTAATATCACGGCAGCGCAGGCGACCGCGATCACTGCCGCGGTCGTCAAGCAATGCGCAGGCAAAGATGGTGGTTTGAGCTCGGACAATTTTCTCACGGATCCGCGGGACTGCCGTTGGAATCCAGCCGCGCTGCAATGCAGGGGCGCGGCGCCCGACGCGGCCACCTGCCTGACGGCGCCGCAGGTCGCGGCGATGCGAAAAGTTCTACGAAGGGCCGATCAACCCGCGCACGGGTCAGCGCATTTATGCGGGACGAACGCGAGGAAGCGAGAGCAATAGCGGCTACCCCGCGGCGCTCTCGTCGCTGGCGAGGAACTTTGGCTCCTGGGTGTTCGGTAACGATTTCGATCCGCTCACATTCGACTTTGACCATGACGTGGACACACTCGATGACGCGCCGGCTGCAAGGCTCAACGCAAACACAGCCGATCTCGAAGAATTCAGGTCGCACGGCGGCAAGCTGCTTCTCTCTCATGGCTTTGCCGATCCGGAAATACCGACGCTGAACACCATCGCCTATTACGAACGGTTGATTACGAGTCAGATCCGCGAGGGCCGCCACGACGAGAGGAAGCGAAAAGTAGGTCTGCAGCGCGCGCAGGAATTCGCCCCGGTTGTTCCTCCAGCCTGGGGTGGCACATTGCGGTGGCGGCGCAGGGCCCGACGGCGCCGATTTCCTTAGCCCACTGGTGCAATGGGTCGAGCAAGGCGTCGCGCCGGACCAGATCGTGGCGTCCAAGATCCTTAATGGCGTGACGACCTTCACGCGCCCTTTCTGCCCCTACCCGGCACTGCCGCGGTACAGTGGTGTGGGCGATCCGACAAAGGCCAGCAATTTCGTGTGCGCCGCTGACCGTGATCGCGACGACAACCAACCGCCGGCTCCGAAGTACCTCGACGACGGCGATAATTACCCCATCGTCCCGATCGACGACCGCGATCACGGTCACGACCATGACAATCGCTGAGGGAGGCATCCCAGGGGCACGCGCCGGAGATCCTTTGTGGGCGCGAAGCGAAGCCCTAAGCTGAGAGAAACGTCACCCGAATTTTTCAGCGATGTGGGCGTAGAGGGCGCGCAATGCGGTGGCTTCGGCGCCTTCGGGGCGGCCGGGGCGGCTTTGCGGGTTCCACGCCATCACGTCGAGATGCGCCCAGGGAGTGCCTCGGTCGACGAACTCCTGCAGGTAGAGGGCGGCGGTGACAGCGCCGGCATGCGGCGACTCCGAGACGTTGTTCACGTCGGCCACTTTGCTGTCGATCATCTTGCGGTAGGGGTGCCACAACGGCATCCGCCACATCGGGTCCTCCTCGGCCGCGGCGGCGGCGAGCAGACCTTTGGCGAGCGTCTCGTCGTTGCAGAAGAGGGCCGCCAGCTCGGGGCCGAGCGCGACGCGCGCCGCCCCGGTCAGGGTCGCCATGTCGATCAGCAATTCCGGTTTTTCGGTCGAGGCCTCGGCCAGTGCGTCGCACAGGATGAGGCGGCCCTCGGCGTCGGTGTTGCCGATCTCGACGGTCAGCCCCTTCCTCGTGCGCACGATATCGAGCGGCCGCATCGCATTGCCCGACACCGCATTCTCGACGCACGGCAACAATACCCGCAGCCGCACCCGCAGCCCGGCATCCATGATCGCCTGCGCCAGGCCGAGCACGATCGCCGCACCGGCCATGTCCTTCTTCATCAGCCGCATGCCGGAGGCGGTCTTCAGGTCGAGCCCGCCGGTATCGAAGCACACCCCCTTGCCGACCAAGGTCACCTTCGGCGCCGCAGGATCGCCCCACACGATGTCGACGAGGCGCGGGGCACGCACGCTGGCGCGGCCGACCGCGTGAATCGTCGGATAATTCTCGGTCAGCAGGTCGGCGCCGACGATGACGCGATGGCGGGCGCCGGCGGCCTTGGCGACGCGGATCGCTTCCCCGGCGAGCTCCTCCGGGCCGAGGTCGCCGGCCGGCGTATTGGCGAGGTCGCGGGCGAGAAACACCGCCGCCGCGAGCCGCTCGACACGGCCGCGATCGGCACCCTCGGGCCACACTAGGGCGGCGGCCGATCGAGGTTTTGAGCTGTAGCGAGTGAAGGCATAGGTCGCCAGCGCCCAACCGAGCGCGAGGTTGGTCGGGTCTGTCCCGGCGGGAACCGCATCGAGCCGATAGGTCGCTTCCGGCAGCGCCGCCGGCAATCCGGCGAGCGCCCACATCCGCCCCTCGGCGTCGGCTCCCTCGCCGAGGCCGACCAGCACCCGCGCGAGCCTCCCGGCCTCCCCGGGAACTAAGGCGTATTTTCCCGGTTCGGCGGAGAAGCCGATCGACGTCAGCCAGTTGCGTTCCCGCTCCGCCGCCTTGTCGAACCAAACCGGAAATTCCGATTTGGCCAAGGCGACGATCGGGACCGAACCCTCGGTTTCTTCGATCAGAGAAAAGGCCATGTCGGTGCTCTCGCGAATCTGCGTGGTGACCCGCAGAATGGCTGGCCGCGCTATTCCGAGCAAGACCGGGCGGTCGGGCAGAGTTCCTCGAACCGGATTACCAAAGGCATGAAGAAGACCGGTACCGTGATCGACAGCGGCAGCAGCCTTGCATCGTCGGTGACGGTCAGCTCGACCTTGCGCGGCGCGTCGTCGGGGTCGCCGTCCTCGCTGGTCTCGCCTCGGAAGCCGGCGATCGGACGCAGGGTCAGTTCGGCGCGGAGCGTGCCGTCGGGCCGGCCGTTTCTGGGCAGCATCTCCCCGATGATGTCGAAGCGCCGCGCGCCGTCATAGACCGGGATCGTAAACCGGCGGCCAGGCCCGGCTGTCCGCAAGGCCTCGCGGATCTGTTCCAGCGCCGACAGAGGATCGACCGAATTCTTACGGAATTTCTCGGCCAGGGCAGGTTTTCGGCTGGTGTCATCCGGTCCCCTTTCGGCAACCACGCCGCCAGGGCGAGGAACGAAGTGCATGCTGATTCTGGCGTCGTGCCGCTTACGCAGATCATAGGCGGCCAGATAACGCGACGGCTCTGCCGTGCGGCCCGCAGCGAGGCGCCCTTCGGCGGTTGCAGTCGCGCGGAATTGCGTGAACAGACGGGGAAGACCCTCCGTCGCGATTCCGATCTCGTGGTGATACCCGTTACCGCTGTCGTGCAAAGTCAGGCGGATTTTCCCCGCAGGCAGGCCCGCCCAAACCGCGCTGTAACTGGCGGTGACCTCTTCGGCGAGTGCCGGCCCGGCCGATATCGCCAGCAAGACAATGGTAGTGGCGAATTGCCGACAGCAGAACGGCACTTCTCAGACCGGAACGTAATTCCAGTTTGCTCCATTCCAGATGATTTTCTCGCCGCCGGGAAACAATAGCTCGATCGAGCCCGACGGCGAGCGGGTGCGTTTGACCTTTCCGGCGGCGCCCAGCGCCTCGGCCTCCCAGCGGTCGGTCAGAGCAAGCCCGATCCGGCCCGGGCTCACCCCGTCTTTTTGCAGTGCTATTGCGTCATCGAGAAGCTCGCGGACAATGCTCATTTCGGCACCCCGCCCCGTTTAAATTAAGGCACGAGCTCGGCCACCGTGTCGTCCGGCAGCCGTCCCTGCGCCCGATACTGCCCAATCTTATCGAGCAGCGGCGCATCGGACACGGTATAAAGGATCGCATCCATGCTACCGGCATTGGTGAGGCGGCGCCAGCAAAAACCCGGCACGACAAAGATATCGTTGGCCCTCCAGTCGAAACGCTGCCCGGCCGTCTCGGTAAACCCCTCACCGTCGATCGCGATGTAGAGCGTGCTCGCAGTCTCCCGTTTGAACCGGGTCGCCTCGCCGGGGCGGAGCAGCTGCGCTCCGTAATCCAGAGTCGGAAACAAGGATGCTCCGGTCGCCGGGTTGACGAAACTCAGACAAAGGCCGTCATATGGATCCCCCTCTTCACGACGCAGTCCATCGAGCACATCCCGGATCTCGGCGCCGCGGTAGTGAAACATCGGCGTCGTGTCGCGCCCGAAGCCGCGCCGGTGCGAGACGAAGCGCGGCACCAGACCGCCTCCGCCGTAGAGCTTCCGCGAGTAGGAGGGCGCCCGGACAACCCGCTGCGCTCGGGCATTGCCGTCGGTTTCCCCCGGATACGCCTCGTCGAGCCAGACGCAATCGAGAAACTCCATCAGCGGGAAATCCAATACGTCGATCCACACGACCGGCTCGTCACCGTCATTGCCGTGGTCGTGCCAGGTACCGTTCGGGGTAAGGATCAGATCGCCGCGGCCGGCCACGCAGCGTTCCCCGTCGATCGTCGTGTAACCGCCCCTGTCCGACAGAATCGTGCGGCTGGCGTTGGGGGTATGGATGTGAACGGGCGCGACGTCACCGGGATTATAGATCGACACGGCGCAGCGCATCGTACTCGTCACCTGCAGCCGACCGCCCAGCCCGGGATTGGTCAACAAGAACTGCTGGCGCTCGGCGAATTCGATGGGCGAGACATCGCTGTTGCGCGCGATGTCAGCGATGCGATCGAGGTAAGGCGAGATCTCGCTCCATCGCCAGTGATGGGCGAGCGGCTTGAGCTGGGCGGCCCCGACCCGGCCGGCGGCGACCTGCCCGCTCACCTCGAGCCCAGTCTCGCGAAACCACGGGCGTTGTGCCGGGGCGTTTGCCTGGGTCCGCAACCAGATGTGAAATTTTCCGGCCTCGGTATTGAGCCGCTCCATCGCCTCCTTTGGTCCGATGGCCGGGACCCTGCCCGTCATAGCAACTCCTTCGCTCGGGCGAACAGTTTCAGATCGTCGACGAGCCCTTCGTCGCGCTCGATCCCATACTCGCTGCGTTCGGTCTCGGCCCTTTCGAGCACCATCAGGACCGCCGGATCCGCGGTTTCGAAGACGCGCAGATTTCGCCCATTGAATTCAAGCTCCGCCAACTTGCCTTTGATCGGTACGGGGGGCAATCTTTCCGCGATATCGATCAGCTCGATCAACCCCTCGACCGTGATTCCGGCAGTCTCGATCTCGCGTCGCAACGCCTCGGCAGCGGCGGCTTTCTCCTGTCTCTCGGCCGCCAGCGCGCGCGCCCGTTCGTCGGCTTGCCGGCGATATTCCGCGTAATGCGGCTGGATTCTCTGCAGGAAAGTCGGTGTTGGCAACTCGCGGGTATCTATCCAGCTCTTCGCCTTGGTCCAGGTTGTGGCTAGCCAGTGTCGCATGCCCGGGTCCTTGATCTCGCCTATGCGGTCTGAGCGCAGCGCAGCAGCCCAGCGGATCTGCGTCGGCGCGCCGGTCAGAACCGCCCAACCGTCTTCATTCGGAGGCGCACCGACTGCCGGACCGGGTTTTATCTCGGCGATTTGCCCGGCCGCATGCCGCCGTTTCGCCTGCTCGAATTGCCGGCGGTACTCCGCTTCCCATTCCTCGCTGTCCTGATCGGGGACAGAGCCGTTTTTGTCCCAGAACGCACGGGTAGTCGCTTCGATCGCTTCTTCTCGCACCGCCTGAAGATCCATGCCATCAGTCTCCGCCATCGCTTCAGGTGCCGCACGGTAGCACGATCCGGTACGGTGAGGAGAGGCTTTGGCTGCGGTCGGCAAGAGGCGGCCGCCGTCGGCGACGCGGAAGGCGGACTGGAGGGGATATGCCCGGGTTCGAACGACGATGACGAGCCGCCGATCTGACCGACGCACCCTCGGTCCGCCTCACCCAGCACGGCGACCGGGTGCGGCTCCTGAGCATTGCAGAGGATCAGGCCGCAAGATCCTGAGGAAATCTGGTAGCGGGAGAGGGATTTGAACCCCCGACCTTGGGATTATGATTCCCCTGCTCTAACCAGCTGAGCTATCCCGCCACACTCGATCGTCCGAATGGGGCTCGGATATAGGCGGCGGGCGTGGATGGGTCAAGCCGGGCCGGCGGATCCAGCCGCCGCCGAGCACGCGGTCGCCGTCGTAGAGGACTGCCGCCTGGCCCGGCGCCACCGCGCCCGCCGGCGCGTCGAGGATCAGCTCGGCCTCCCCGGCTTGGGCGCCGGCAGAGAGCCTCGCCGACACCGGGGCTTGAGTCGAGCGAAGCTTCGCCGCCACCGTCATACCGTCAACCGCCGGGGCGGCGAGCCAATTCACCTCGCCGAGCAAAACTCGGGTCTCGGCCAATGCAGCGCGCGGGCCGACGACCACCCGCCGCCCTTCGGGGTCGATCTCCAGAACATAGAGGGGTTCGCCGGCGGCGATCCCGAGCCCCTTGCGTTGCCCGACCGTGAAAAGAACGATGCCGTCGTGCCGGCCGAGCACGCGGCCGCTGCGGTCGACGATGTCGCCCGGCGCCCGAGCCTCCGGCCGCAGCCGCTCGACGAGACGTGCGTAGGACCCGCTCGGCACAAAACAAATATCCTGGCTGTCGGGTTTGTCGGCAATCGGCAGGCCGAAGCGCCGCGCCTCGGCGCGCGTCTCGTCCTTGGTCAAACCGCCGAGCGGAAACCGCAGGAAGTCGAGTTCCGCTCGCGTTGTGGCGAACAGGAAATAGCTCTGGTCGCGCGCGGCGTCGTATGCCCGGTGGAGCGCCGGCCCGTCCGCCCCGGCGACCCGGCGCACATAATGCCCGGTGGCGAGTGCCGACGCGCCGAGATCGCGCGCCGTGTGCAGCAGATCCTGAAACTTGACGCGCTGATTGCAGCGGATGCACGGGACGGGCGTCTCGCCCCGGGCGTAGCCGTCGACAAAATCGTCGATGACCGCGGCCCGGAAACGGCTCTCGTAGTCGAGCACATAATGGGGAATGCCGAGGTGCCCGGCGACGCGAGAGGCGTCATGGATGTCGCGGCCGGCGCAGCAGGCTCCGCTGCGCCCGGCGGCGGCCCCGTGATCGTAGAGCTGCAATGTGATGCCGACGACCTCGAAGCCCCGCTCCACGAGCAGTGCGGCAGTCACGGAGGAGTCGACCCCGCCCGACATTGCCACGACCACCCGGTGACGGGCCGGGTCGCCCGGCAGATCGAGATCTGCCGGGCTCACGATTGCGCCTCCAGCCCCATCTGCCAGAAATCGGCCTCGAGCCGGGAAGCGGCAGCAAAAGTGCCGGCGAGAGCGGAGAAGCGCCCCTCACCGCCGCGCCGGGCGAACTGCTCGTCGAGAGCCGCCGCTGCCTCGCTGGCTAGCTGCTGGTAATCAGACCCCGCGTACATTTCGAGCCACTCGCGGTAGCGGTTGCCTTCGAGGCGCGTCGTGGCATCACTGGTCCGCTCCGCGGCGATCACGGCATAACCGACAATGCACGGCGCGAGGGCCGCTTCGAGATCGAGCCGGTCGCCGGCGACACCGCGGTCGAGCACAAAGCGGGTATAGGCAATTGTTGCAGGCGCTTCAGGCTCGCTTGCCATTGCCGCTTCCGAGAGCCCCCAGCCGCGACAATAGTCGATATGAAGCCCGATCTCGACATCGAGGGTCGCAGCGACCAAGCGCTGCGCCCGGCGCATTTCGCCGAGCGCGTCGGATTTGTAGATCGCCAAGCCCCAGGCGCGCGCAAAGTGGATCAGAAAGAGATAATCCTGCACCAGATAGCGACGAAAGCATGCCTCGGGCAGCTCGCCGCTGGCCAGAAGGAGCACAAACCGGTGGCGGATATAGGCGCGCCAATCCCGCTCGGCCGCGGCGACCAGACGCGCGAAAAGGCCGGACTCACCAGTCACTGCGCCGATCACGGGGCTCAGCCGTGGAGCAGATTGCGGGTCGCCGCGGGGAGCTGCACCGTCAACCCGTCCAGTTCCTCGGTAATGACGATCTGGCAACCGAGGCGCGACGTGACGGTGAGATTGAAGGCGAGGTCGAGCATGTCCTCCTCGTCCTCGCTAGCCTCGCTGAGCAACTCGTACCATTGCGGATCGACAATGACGTGGCAGGTCGAGCAGGCGAGCGATCCTTCGCAAGCCCCTTCGATATCGATGTCGTGGCGGCGGGCGATTTCCAGCACCGACATTCCGAGCGGAGCATCGACCTCGCGCCGAGTGCCGTCGCGTTCGATAAACGTCATCTTCGGCATCACTCGGGCCGCGGCGCCAGATCTTCGGCAATAACCGCAGCGGCCAACGCGGCGTTCGAACTGGCCGGCAGCTCGGCCCTTCGGCTGAAGCGCAGCACCTTCAGCGCCACTGCTTCGGCCGCGTCGCGCAGTTTGTTGGACAAATCGGCATTGACGGAAGAAGCGAAGACGATCACCGCATGGCTGACCGGGCGAGAGAGGGCTCGCTCGGCGCGGGTTCTTGCCGCTTGGAACAATTCCTGCCATTGAGCCTTTTCAGCTTTGGGACCTGGCACCAACAAAGCACGCTCAAACCCTTCCCGATCGGCAAGAATCACCGCATTGCCACCGATCGAGCAGGCCACCTCGACTTCGGAGCCGGCCAGGTCAATGCCGATTGCGGCGCCTGGCGCGCCCGGGTCGGACGGCCCTGCGTCCGGCTCCTCGATCTGGAACAGCTTCACGCCAGCCGCATTAAACGTGAAACGACTCGCCGCAGCCGCAACGGCCCTTCTCGTTGGGGTTGCGGAAGGTGAAGCCGCTCTGGAGCTTCTCCTCGACGTAATCCATCTCGGTACCGAGGATGAACATGACCGCTTTCGGATCGACCAGGATCGTCACTCCCTTGTCTTCGACGACCTCGTCGAACTTGCCCTTCTCGTCGGCATATTCGAGCGTATAGCTGAGACCCGAGCAGCCGCGTGACCGCACGCCGATGCGCACACCCACTGAGGGCTTGCCGCGCTTGGCCAGAAGAGCCTGGATGTGCTGCGCCGCGGCGTCCGTCACCGACAAAGCCTGCTTTCTCGCCATCACTCGATCTCCAGACCCGACTTCTCAACGGCGGCACGAACCAAATCCGATACCGTTATGTGGGTATGCTTCCCTGCCCTGCCAGCCGGCTCGCCGCCGCCGCCAGCGCATCCGCGGCAAAATCCGTCTCCGCCGTTGTCGTGAAACGGCCGAGGCCGATGCGGATCGAGGCGTTGGCCAGCGCATCGGAAAGGCCGAGCGCCCGCAGCACGTAGGAGGGCTCTACCGATGCCGAGGTGCAGGCCGAGCCGGTCGAGATCGCAATGCTCGGAACCGCCTCGATCAAGGTCAACGCCGGTATCTCCGGAAACGAGAGGTTGAGACTGCCGGGCAACCGGCGCTCGAGGTCGCCATTGACGCGCAGCCCGGCGACGCGGCGGCTGAGGTTTCTCAATAAGCCGTCCCTTAACCTGCAAAGGCGCTGTGCTTCCTCGGCCATTTCGGCGCCGGCGATCGTCGCCGCCCGGCCGAGCCCGACGCAAAGCGGGGTCGGCAAAGTGCCCGAACGCAGACCGCGCTCCTGGCCGCCGCCATCGATCAGCGGCGACAGCCGCACCCGCGGCCGCCGCCGGATGTAAAGCGCGCCGACCCCCTTGGGCCCGTAGATCTTATGACCGGAGATCGACAGGAGATCGATCTTCATCGCCTCGACATCGAGCTGGATCTTGCCGAAGGCCTGCGCCGCATCGGTGTGGAAGACCGCGCCTCTGGAACGGCACAGCGCACCGATCTCGGCGAGCGGCTGGATGACCCCGATCTCATTGTGCGCCGCCATTACGGAGACAAGAAGCGTCCGCTCGGACAGCGCACCTTCGAGCACGGCGAGCGAAAGAAGGCCGTCTGCCTCAACCGGCAGGTAAGTCACCGAGAAACCTTCTCGCTCCAACTCCCCGCAGCTTTCGACCACGCATTTGTGCTCGGTCTGCAACGCCACGATGTGGTCGCGTAGCTGCCCATTTTGCGGATGAGCACGTGCGAAATGCGCCGCACCCTTGATCGCGAGGTTGTTGGCTTCCGTCGCTCCCGACGTGAACACGATCTCGCGCGGATCGGCATGGATCAGCGCGGCAACCTCGCCGCGGGCGTTCTCGATCGCCTCGGCGGCAATGCGGCCATAGGCGTGGCTGGTGCTGTGCGGGTTGCCATAATGCTCAGAGAAATAAGGCAGCATCGCCTCGAGGACGCGCGGGTCGACCGGGGTGGTCGACTGGTTGTCGAGGTAAATTGGCGGCGTGTTGACGCCCGGATCGGAGGACAGCCGGGGGCGCGGGTCGGCGAGAGCCGGCGTCATGCTACACACGCCCGCTCGGCGACACTGCGCCGGCGCCGATAGAGAGCAGCCCAGGCGCGCAGGAAATGGGCAATCTCGGCCTCGTTCGAGCTCCAGCCAAGGCTGACCCGGATTGTCGACGCAGCGATTTCGGGATCGACCCGCATCGCCGCCAAAACGTGGCTCGGCCCGACTTTCCCGGATGAACAGGCAGCTCCAGCGCTGACCATGACTCCGTCGAGATCGAGAGCGACGACCTGGGTCTCGGCCGCGACGCCGGGCATCGCGATCGCCGAGGTGTTGGGCAAGCGGGGTGCGGCGGCGGCGATCACGACGGCATCGGGCGCGATCGCGACGAGCTCCGCTTCCAATCCGTCGCGCAATGCGGCGACCCGATCATAGACGGTGATTTCCTCTGCTGCAGCGGCAGCTGCGGCACCGAAGCCGGCAATCCCGGGCAGATTCTCGGTGCCCGCGCGGCGCCGGTACTCCTGGCCGCCGCCACGCTGCAACGGCGCCAGATCCATCTCGCGGGTCATGACTAGGGCACCGACCCCTGGCGGGCCACCGATCTTATGTGCCGAGATCGTAACGAGATCGGCCCCGATCAGTTCGACCTCAAGGCGGAGCTTACCGGCGGCCTGGACGGCGTCGCAATGAAACAAGGCCCCGTATCGTCGGGTGACCGCCGCAATCTCGGCGACCGGCTGAATAACGCCGGTCTCATTATTTGCATACATGACCGAAACCAAAGCCGGGCGCCGATCGGCGGCAAGGAGCCGGTCGAGCGCGTCTAGAACCACCGTCCCGTCGGCCCCGACCGGGATCACCTCGGCGGCGGGAACAGCATGACGGACCGAATCGTGCTCGATCGCGGAAACAAGAACACGCTCTCGGCCGGTGCCGAGCAGTGCCAAATGGTTGGCCTCTGTGCCGCCGCTGACAAAGATCACTCCGCTCGGGTCTGTCTGACCGACCAGGGCCGCCACCGCTTCACGGGCGCGTTCGATAGTCTGGCGCGCCGCTCTGCCGCGCCGATGCACCGAGGAGGGGTTGCCCCAGCGCGCCAGCGCTTGCGAGACGGCAGCCGCCGCCTCAGGCCGCAACGGCGCGGTTGCGTTCCAGTCAAGGTAGCTTTCGGCCTGCGGCACGGTTCGGCGCACCGCGCCGCCACCCGTGGTATCAGCGCTCATCAGCCCGTGCCTGCCGCCGCAGCGCCGTGGAAGGTTTCGCAATGGACGCGGCCGCTCGTCCCGAGGACGCGGCGTTCGCAGACATCGGCCAGAGACACTGAACTCAAATAAAGGTGGATCTGATTGCCGAGTTCTTCCCACAAATCGTGGGTGAGACATCGCGTACGATTGCCGCGGCAGCCGACCGGCGCGCCGGGAGCGCATCGTGTCGCACGTATCGGTTCGTCTACAGCCAGAATAATGTCGGCAATGCGGGTCTCGCGGCGGTCGTGCGCCAGCAGATAACCGCCGCCCGGACCCCGCACACTCTTGACGAGCCCGTTCTTGCGCAGCATCGCGAAGAGCTGCTCGAGATAAGACAGCGAGATTTCCTGGCGCTCGGCGATTTCGGCGAGCGAGACCGGATCGCCGTCGCTGTATTGAGCGAGATCGACCATCGCCATCACAGCGTAGCGTCCTTTGGTGCTCAGCCTCATGACGGCATCTCCGAGAAGGCTCGCATCTTCAATCTTCGTCCGTCCCGTTGCCGACGGAGGCAGCGACCAGCCGGAGCGGCGGCTGCTCGCCCGCGGCCGGATCGCGAGCAGGACGATGCCGTTCGCTCTCCTGCTCGAATTCCGCCATACGCGCCCTGAGTTTTGTCACCTCATCCAGTAATCCGTTGAGAGCCCGCGCGACCGGATCCGGGATGTCGCCGCAAACGGCGTAGGGCTGGAATGCAGGTTCCGGCTGCGTGGGGGCGCTGCGGCGGGCCACCGGACGCGCCGGGATACCAACCATCGTCGCGCCGTCCGGCACTTCAGACAGGACAACGGCTTGCGCGCCGATGCGCGCCCCGTCACCCACGCGAAATGGTCCCAGGACTTGGGCACCTGAACTGACGATAACGCCGTTGCCGATGGTCGGGTGGCGCTTCGCGCCGCGGGTCAGCGATGTCCCGCCGAGCGTTACGCCTTGGTAGAGCGTGACATCGTCCCCCACCTCAGCCGTCTCGCCGACCACGACGCCCATGCCGTGGTCGATGAATACGCGCCTGCCAACGCGGGCGCCGGGGTGAATTTCAATGCCGGTCAGCACACGGCCGAGATGTGAAACGAACCGGCCGGCAAGCAGCCACCCGCGCCGCCACAGCCAATGGGCAAGACGATGCCAGACGAGGGCGTGAAACCCAGGGTAGCACAGCACGACCTCAAGGCGTGACCGGGCAGCAGGGTCACGAGCGAGAGTGGCGTCTATTTCTTCTCGCAGGTTTTTCAAAAGCATCGCAATCCCTATCTATGTTAGGCTCAGCGCTGCCGGCGTGGGACCGCGCCGCCTCGCGCGGGCGGCCCGAGCGAAGATATAATTGTCCGACGAATGCGATCAAGAATTGCGGGACATGCGGAGAGACTCACGACGAGACAATCTCCGACTAGCGTGGTGGGATTTTAACTGGATCGACAATGCCTGACGTGATCATCAACGGCCCGGATGGCCGAATCGAGGCACGCTACCATCACGCCCGTGGTGCGGCCGCGCCGATGGCGCTGGTTCTGCATCCGCATCCGCAGCACGGCGGTACGATGCACAACAAGGTTGTGTACGCCCTATACCAATGTTTCGTCCGCCGCGGTTTCTCGACCTTGCGATTCAATTTCCGCGGAGTCGGGCGCAGCCAGGGCAGTTTCGACCGCGGCGAAGGTGAACTTTCCGATGCAGCGGCCGCGCTCGACTGGATGCAAACCTACAACCCGAATGCCGGATCGTGCTGGGTCGCGGGTTTCTCGTTCGGCGCTTGGATTGGTATGCAATTGATGATGCGGCGACCGGAAATCGAGAGCTTCATCTCAATCGCGCCGCCGGCCAATTTGTACGACTTCACGTTTCTCGCTCCGTGCCCGTCCTCGGGTCTGATCCTACAGGGCGATCACGATACCGCAGTGCCGGTCGAAGCCGTGCAGAAGCTCGTCACCAAGCTCTCTCATCAGCGCGACATCCAAATAGACTTCCGTAAGGTCCCAGGCGCCGACCACTATTTCGCCGATCGGATTGAGGCGCTCGTCAGTCACGTAGACGGGTATATCGGCGATCACGCCGGCGTGCAGAGGCAAGCGAGGACCTCCCACGGCCGCGGCACCCGGTAGGCCAGGCGCTGCCTTCAATCGGCGAAGGGGTCGCGAACCAGCACAGTATCGTCGCGCTCCGGGCTCGTCGACAAAAGCGCGACAGGGGCGCCAATCAGCTCTTCAAGTCTTCTGATGTATTTGATCGCCGTCGCCGGCAGGTCGGCCCAGGATCGTGCACCACGCGTGCTCTCTCGCCACCCCTCGGCGCTTTCATAAACCGGCACGAGCCCGGCCTGCGCCGTCATGCCCGAGGGGACGTAGTCGTAACTCTGGCCAGCGTAGCGATAAGCCGTGCAGACCTTGATTTCGTCAAAACCGTCGAGCACGTCGAGCTTGGTAAGTGCAATGCCGCTGATTCCGCCGGTCTTGACCGCCTGGCGCACCGCCACCGCGTCGAACCAGCCGCAACGGCGCTTGCGTCCGGTGACCACCCCGAACTCCCGGCCGCGCTCTCCGAGCCTCTCGCCGATATCGTCTTTGAGCTCGGTCGGGAACGGTCCGCTGCCGACACGCGTCGTGTAAGCCTTGGTGATGCCGAGGACAAAGCCGACCGTCCCCGGCGCGATCCCCGATCCCGCGGCAGCTTGTCCTGCTACCGTATTGGAAGAGGTGACGTAAGGGTAAGTGCCGTGATCGACATCGAGCATCGCGCCCTGTGCCCCTTCGAACAGAATGCGCCGGCCCTGGCGTCTGGCGTCATCGAGCAGACGCCAAACCGGGTCGGCATAGGGCAGAACGCGCGGTGCGATCGCGGATAGCGCAGCAAGCAGCTCGGCGCGGTCGATCTCCGACTCGCCGAGCCCGCGCAGCAGGGCATTGTGGTGGAGCAGCACGTCGTCGACCCGCCATTCGAGCGCGCGCGGATCGGCAAGGTCGCAGACCCGAATCGCCCGGCGCCCGACCTTGTCCTCATAGGCCGGGCCGATCCCGCGGCCGGTGGTGCCGATCTTCTGGTCGCCGCGACGTTCCTCGCGGGCGCGATCGAGAGCCCCATGCGATGGCAAGATCAGCGCAGCGTTGTCTGCGAGCTTCAGGTTCTCGGGGCTGACATCGATGCCCCTCGCGCAAATCGCATCGATTTCGTCCATCAGTGCCCACGGATCGACGACCACGCCGTTGCCGATGATCGACAGTTTGCCGGGGCGCACCACGCCAGAGGGGAGCAGGCTCAGCTTGTATTCGACATTGCCGACTTGCAGAGTGTGGCCGGCATTGTGGCCGCCCTGAAAGCGAACCACGACATCGGCTCGCTCCGACAGCCAGTCGACGATCTTGCCCTTTCCCTCATCACCCCATTGGGCGCCGACAACGGCGACGTTGCCCATATTGCGCCTCCTCTAGCCGATTGCCACCGGCATGCCCCGTTCGAGAACATGACCGCAGCCGAGACGGCGCGCCTCTGCGCGCCAATCCGCAGCCGGGTCGAGCGCGGCGACCGTGATCCAACCGGCCTCCCGCATCTCGCGGCTCAGGGTGCGATCGGTGCCGAACGGCAGCAACAAGCGTCGCGGCGAGGCGGCGGGCGGCAATGTTCTCAGTATCGTGTCGGTGTAAAGCGTGAAACCGGTCGCAGCCTCGGGTTCGGTCGGATCTCCGGCCTGATAGCGCCCGCCACGGCCGAGTTCGCCAACCGGGCAGGGTGTAGCCGCGAAAAACGTGAAGCTGATCCCGGTGTGGTATTCGAAGCCGCGGTTCTCGACCGGGTCAACTGTCACCCTGAGTTCGGGGGCGGCCGCGGAGAGGCCGCCCAACACGGCGCCCAACCGGGCGCGCTCGGCGCGGGCTCGCGCCGGCAGATCGAGACGATCGAGCATCGCCAGGCTGAACGCGGCCGGACCGGCCGCCTCCAGCAAGCTCCCAAAAAGCCCGCCGGCTTCCCCCGCCACCTCGGTAACCGCTGCCGCGTCCTTGTGGTCGAGTGCCGAGCGTAGCAACGCAGCGCGCGCCCCATTTATCCCGTAGGCCTCGACGACTGCCGGCACCAGTGTCGGCAGGGTAAGGTCGACGGAAAGTTCCGGCACGCCAATCGCGGCGAGCGCTTCACCGGCGACTGCAATCGCCTCGACATCGGCATCCGGGCCCGCCGGCCCGATCAGCTCGGCGCCGACCTGCCCCACCTGGCGCTCGGGCCGGATCTCGGAGCCGATGACCCGCAGGACTTGCCCCGCGTAGCTCAGACGCAGCGGCCGTGGCGCGTCGCCGAGCCGCGTCGCAGCGATCCGCGCGATCTGCGGCGTCATGTCGGCGCGCACTCCGATCATACGGTGCGAGGCCGGATCCATCATCCGAAAGGTGGCGGTCGCCATCGCCGCCCCGGCCCCCGAGAACAATGTTTCCTCGAATTCGACGAGCGGTGGCTTTACCCGCTCATACCCATGTGCGGCCAAAATCATCATCAACCGCGCCACGACTTGTGCTTCAATCTCAGCCTCGGGTGGCAAAAGATCGTGCATGCCGGTCGGGAGCAAGGCCGCTTGCGGCGCATCATTCATCATGTGCGCACCTTGAACCACAGAGACACGGAGTACACGGAGAAATGCATCAGACTGCGCCGCGGTGTGAGGTACTCACATCAGAAACGTAAGGCCTTCACCTGAATCGTGTTGGGTAAGAGGCGAACGGTATCGAGAATGGCACCGCTGAGCGGCTGGTCGACCTCGACCAGAGCGATCGCGTCCTGACCCGGAGCAGTCCGGCCGAGGTGGAAGGTGGCAATGTTGACTTCGGCCGCGCCCAGCGCGTTGCCCAAAGCGCCGATGAAACCGGGCTTATCGTAATTGCGCACGAAAAGCATGCTGCCGCCGAGTTCGGCTTCCAGCGGGATCCTCTCGACGGAAACGATCCGAGGCTTATCGCCGGCGAACAAGGTCCCGGCGACCTCGCGGGTACGCCGTTCGGTCGTGACGATAACCCGAATCAATGTCTGATAGTCGACCGGCTCGGCACGCCGCGTCTCACTAACGCGAATATCGCGCTCGCGGCAGATCTCCAGTGCGTTGACCATGTTTACCGTGGCGAGCTGCGGCGACAGCAACCCGGTCAGCGCGATCGCGGTCAACGGCTTGACGTTCAGTTCCGCAACCGCTCCCTCGTATTCGATGGCAACCGCGGTAATGCCAGTCTCGGTCAATTGCCCGGCAAAGCTGCCGAGCTGTTCGGCGAGCTTCATATAGGGGCTGAGGCGTTTCGCCTCCTCGGCGGTCAGCGAAGGCACGTTGACGGCGTTTGATACAGCACCGGTCAGCAGGAAATCGGCCATCTGCTCGGCGATCTGCAACGCGACATTTTCCTGCGCTTCGGCCGTCGCGGCCCCGAGATGGGGCGTCGCGACGACATTGTCGCGTCCAAATAGCGGGTTTTCGCGCGCGGGCTCGTCGACAAAGACATCGATAGCGGCGCCCGCGACATGACCGCTGTCGAGCGCCGCCGCGAGGTCGGCTTCGGCGACGAGACCGCCACGGGCGCAGTTCACCAGACGGACGCCACGCCTCATATTGGCGATCGTGCGGGCGTCGATCAGGTTCTTTGTAGCCTCGGTCAACGGGGTGTGAAGAGTGATAAAGTCGGCACGGGCAAACACCGCATCGAGCGACAGCTTTTCGATGCCGAGACCGACGGCCCGTTCGGGGGAAAGAAAGGGGTCGTAGGCGATCACCTTCATCCGCAGACCCAAGGCGCGCTCGGCAACGATCGAGCCGACATTGCCGCAGCCGATAATGCCGAGGGTCTTACCGGTCAGCTCGACCCCCATGAAGCGCGACTTCTCCCATTTTCCGGCCTGCGTCGAGCGGTCGGCCGCGGGAATCTGGCGGCATAGCGCGAACAGCATCGCAATCGTGTGCTCGGCGGCGGTGATCGAGTTGCCGTAGGGCGTGTTCATAACGACAATGCCGCGCTGGGTTGCCGCTGCAACGTCGATATTGTCGACCCCAATGCCAGCCCGCCCGATGACCCTGAGTTTTTCGGCGCGCTTGATGAGGCCAGCCGTTACTTTCGTCGCCGAGCGGACGGCGAGGCCATCATAGGTGGCGATGCGCGCTTCGAGCTCCCCAGCAGGAATGCCCGCCAGGGTGTGAACCTCGATCCCGCGCGCTGTAAAAATCTCGGCCGCGCGCGGGCTCAAGGCATCCGAAATCAAAACCTTCGGCATAATCGCTCCGATCTACACGAGGGCTCGCCACAGAGCCCAGAGAGCCCGCAGATACACAACAAACCTTTAGGGCCAATTGCGCACGCCGCTGTGAGCGCAGTGCCGCCGCAGCCTCCCAGCTCTCGCTGTACTTTGTAGTGAGATCAAGCCGCCTTGGTGCTACGGCGCTGTTCGTCCCAGGCCCAGTCGAGCCACGGTAGGAGAGCTTGGATATCGGCCGTCTCGACGGTGGGACCGCTCCAGATACGCAGCCCAGGCGGCGAGGCGCGGTGGCTCGCGATGTCGAAAGCCGCGCCCTCCTGCTCGAGCCGACGGGTCATCGCCCGCACGGTGTGAAAGCGCTCCTCGGCCGAGAGCCGGGTGAACCACGGCTCGATAATCTTGAATTGCGGCGAGGTACAGGAGATCGTGGCAGGATCCTCGGGGAGGGGATCGAGCCAAGAGCGCGTCTCGACCCACTCCAGCAGCGCCGCCAAATTGCGCTCCGACCTTCCGATCAGGCCGTCGAGGCCGCCGACCGATTCCGCCCATTTCAATGAATCGAGCGCGTCCTCGACGCACAACATTGACGGCGTGTTGATCGTCTCACCACGGAACACGCCTTCGATCAGCTTGCCCTTCGCCGTCAGTCGGAAGAGCTTGGGGAGGGGCCAGGGGGGAGTGTAGCTTTCGAGCCGCTCTACGGCGCGCGGCGACAATGCGAGCATGCCGTGGCCCCCTTCGCCGCCTAACGATTTCTGCCACGACCAGGTGGCTACATCCAGCTTGTCCCATGGCAGCCGCATTGCGAAGATTGCCGAGGTCGCGTCGCAGATCGCGAGGCCCCGCCGATCGGCTGCAATCCAGTCGCCGTTTGGCACCCGGACCCCCGAGGTCGTTCCGTTCCAGGGGAAGACCACATCTCGCGCGGGATCGACCCGGGAAAGATCGGGCAGCTGGCCGTAAGGGACATGCATTACCCGGACGTCCGCGAGCTTGAGCTGCGCAACGTCGGCAACCCAGCCCTCGCCGAAATTTTCCCAGGCGAGCATGTCGACCCCGCGGGCGCCGAGGAGAGACCACATCGCGATCTCGATCGCGCCGGTATCGGAGCCGGCGACAATGCCGACCCGCCAGTCGGCGGGTATCCCGAGGATCGCCCGCGAACGGTCAATAACTTCGACCAAGCGCGCCAGCCCGACCCCCGAGCGGTGCGAACGCCCGACCAGCGCGGTCTCGAGCATTTCGGCCGACCAGCCCGGCCGCTTGGCGCAAGGACCAGAAGAAAAGCACGGATTGGCCGGGCGCCGTGTCGGCTTCATCAGGTATTCCTTTTCCCAAATAATTAAGATGCGGCCCACCGGAGCCCGCACCGCGCGGGATACTTACGGGCGGGGCGCGGGTGCGTCAATGCGGCAGCACGGTAAAATTCTGACTTTGTCGACAGCTTTTCAGATCAGTCCAGCGACGATATTAATGGGGAGAGCGACAATCACCACATTGAAAAGGAAAGCCCGGACGCCGTAGGTGAGTACCACAATAAAGGCACTATAATATCGTGCGATTTGGCCAATATCCGCCTCTGCTGAATCGGCGGTGGCGGAGCAGAGAGCGGGATCCAAGCAGCATGACGTCATCCAAGCCCAACATTCTGTTCGTTCTCGCAGACGATCTCGGCTATGCCGATTTGTCCTGCTACGGCCGCCGGGATTTCACGACACCCAACATCGACCGCATCGCCGCGGAAGGGGTGCGCTTCACGCAGGCCTATGCCAATTCCGCGGTCTGCACCGCCTCACGAGTCGCGCTGATTACCGGTCGCTATCAATACCGCTTGGCGGTCGGGCTCGAAGAGCCGTTGAGTTCGCGAAACCCGCGCGATATCGGGCTGCCGGCGGACCACCCGACCCTGCCCTCGATCCTTAAAAAGGCGGGGTACCAATCGGCATTGATCGGCAAATGGCATTTAGGACGCCCGCCCGAATTTGGTCCGCTGCAGAGCGGCTACGATTATTTCTATGGCTTCCGCAGTGGCGCAGTCGATTATTTCACGCACAAATCCGGTCCACCCACGACAGATACCGATGATCTGTGGGAGGACGACACGAAAATTCGCCAAGCGGGCTATCTGACCGACCTACTGGGAACCCGCGCCGTCGATCTGGTCGAAACCTACGCCGGAACCGGGCGACCCTTTCTCATCAGCTTGCATTTCAGCGCGCCGCACTGGCCGTGGGAGGCACCGGGCGACGAGGCAGAGTCGCAGCGCCTCCGGAACTTGGCGCATTACGACGGCGGCTCCCAGCGCACCTATCGGCAAATGATCCAGCAGATGGATCTGCAGATCGGCCGCGTGCTGCTGGCGCTCGACGCGACCGGCGTCGGACAGGACACGATCGTGGTCTTTACCAGCGACAATGGCGGGGAGCGCTATTCCGACACCTGGCCTTTTACCGGCAGGAAGACAGAATTGCTGGAGGGCGGGTTGCGCGTGCCCGCGATGATCCGTTGGCCGAACAGAATACCCTTCGGCGTCGTCTCCGAGCAGGTGGCGATCGGCATGGACTGGTTTCCGACCCTCCTCTCCGCGGCAGGCACTTCTCCCGATCCGGCTTTCCCGTCGGACGGTATCGATCTGCTGCCCCATTTGACCGAGGGGGCGGCGCCCGTTCCGCGAAAACTCTTCTGGCGCTACAAATACAATGATCAGCAGGCGGCCCGCGACGGCGATTGGAAATACCTCAAGATCCTAGACAACACCTTCTTGTTCGACGTGGCACAGGATCCAATGGAGCGAGCCAATTTGAAAGAGCGCCGTCGAGACGTGTACGAGTGGCTCGTCGCGGATTGGAACAAATGGAATGCAACGATGCTCCCGCTCGATCCGCAAAGCTTCACGTTGGGTTTCACAGGAGCGGAGCTCGCCGACCATTTCGGCGTCGCTGCGAGCGCTCGCCCATAGTCGGGCTAAGCGCCCTTTGGGAAGCCGTAGAGCACTTCCGGGTTCTGCACGAGGATGCGGTTTCTGACGCGCTCGTCGGGAGCCCAATCGAGCAGAAGGTCGAACAGGATGGCATCGTCCGGCTTCTTGTCGCGCTCCCCGGGGTGTGGCCAGTCGCTGCCCCACACCAGGCGCTCGGGCGCCTTCTGCACATAGGCACGCGCAACCGCGCTGGAATCCGAATAGCTCGGCGGCCCAACCTTCGTATCGGCATAGGCGCCGGACAGCTTGACCCAGGTGGTGCCCTTGTCGATCAACGCCAGGACGACGCCGAACAGCGGATGGGCGGTGCCTTCAGGCTCGGGGATGTGCGCCAGGTGGTCGAATACGATCGGCGACGGCACCCGGTTCAGTATGTCCTTTATCTCCATGATCTTCGCCGCCGGCGCGTTGATCTGGATGTGCCAGCCGAGATCGTTCGCCCGCTTCGATAGGGGCTCGATCATCTCGGGCGTCGTCGCTCCGGCCTGCGCGAGGTTGAAGCGGATGCCCCGCACGCCGAGGCCGTTCATCCGGTTCAGCTCGGTGTCCGAGACCGAAGTGTCGACCACCGCGACGGCGCGGGCCGTCGGGCCGAACGCGACCAGCGCGTCGAGGGTGCAGCTGTTATCGGTACCGTAGGTCGAAGGCTGCACAATGACGTTGCGGCTCGTCCCGATACGGCGCTGCAAGGCGCGGTAATCCTCGACCGACGCGTCACCCGGCCGCAACGTCGAGCGCGGGTCGACGGGATATTTGGCGTCGTAGATGTGATGGTGACAGTCGGCGGCGTTCGCCGGTGCCCGCAACTTGGGCGCCTCGGTCCCGGTCGACCATTTGACCTGTTGCGCCGCCGTCCGCTGCGGCCGCGCCGCGATAGCGCCCACGGCCGCTGCCGCCGACATTGTCTTCAAAAGCGCACGGCGACCCACCAGGGCTTCCCGCATTCGCCCCTCCCCTCCTCCTCGCTCTCACAACCGGCAAAAAAAGAGCCGGTGGGATCACACCGGCTTCTTAGAGCTAAAACGCTATCGGTTGAATTTTACAACTGTCCTCTAAAAGAGAGCGAGACCTCCCAAGCCGGGATGCCACTGCTTACGCACTTGCTCTTCAACCGAAAGACCGGATGCCGTCACCGGGGGATGTGTCGTGCCCCTCTCATTAGCTTTCGAATAGACCGCGCGGACCAAGTGATCGATTGTCGCCTTTTCCCGTACGTGCCGTCTTCTTGTGCGACGCCGAGACGAGGTGGCTTTGGTCATCGCTGACCCTCCCGATCTGGTCAGTTGCTGTGGACCCAGCCCGCCGTGGGGGACGAGTGGCCGGGGTCGAAGTGGGTGCGACATTCCAACCCACCTGCGGCAAAAAAAAGGCAATTTTGGCCACCGTTAGTCATAATCTGATACAGAGTGACGCAAACTGACACGCATTTAACCAATATACCAGCAAACGCAATCATCTGGCCTCCGCATGGTAAAGGTGATGTTGGCCCCCTGCCCCGAATAAATTATTTTTCACATAGGAAAACAGCCGGGAGGTCCTGATGCAGTATGGCCTGTTTACGATGCCCTCGCATCCGCCGGAGTGCGGCCTATTCGACGGTCATCGATGGGACCTGCAGACCCTGCGCTGGGCTGACGAGCTCGGTTTCAGCGAGGGCTGGATCGGCGAGCATCATACGGCGCCGTGGGAACCGCATCCGGCTCCGGATCTGCTGATTGCGCAATCACTGGTCGAAACCCATCATATCCGGCTCGCTCCCGGCGGGTTCCTGTTGCCCTATCACCATCCGGCGGAACTCGCCAACCGGGTCGCAATGCTCGACCACATGGCTCAGGGCCGGCTTAACTTCGGCGTCGCCGCAAGCGGACTGCCGAGCGATTGGGCGATGTTCAACGTAGACGGCAATGTCGGGCAACACCGCGAAATGACACGCGAGGCGCTCGACATAATCCTGAAGCTGTGGACCGAGGAAGCGCCGTTCGATTATACCGGCAAGTACTGGAAGGTGACCAAAACCGACCTGATGCTGGAGAGTTTGCGACCGCATATCCGACCGTTTCAAAAGCCCTACCCTCCGATCGGCGTCGCTGGAGTGAGCAAGGGTTCGGACACCTTGAAGCTGGCTGGGGAGCACGGTTTCTTGCCGATGAGCCTGAACCTCAACCCCGGTTATGTCGCCAGCCACTGGGAATCGGTCGAGGAAGGCGCCCGACGCACTGGACGCCAGCCGAGCCGGGCAGACTGGCGCCTTGTGCGTGAGATCTTCGTTGCCGACAGTGATGCCGAGGCTTGGCGATTGTCGGTCGAGGGAATGATGGGGCGGATGATGCGCGAGTACTTTCTTCCGCTGCTGAAAAATGTCGGCGTCATCCAGTTCCTGAAGCACGATCCCGACGTCCCCGACAGCGATGTCACTCCGGAGTATTGCGCCCGACACAACTGGCTGATCGGCTCGCCGGCGACCGTCGTCGAGAAGATCGAGCGGATGTACGACGAGGTCGGCGGGTTCGGCGCGCTGCTCCTGTTCTGCTTTGACTACAGCGGCAACGCCGAGGCTTGGCACCAGTCTATGCGGCTCCTCGCCCAGGAAGTGATGCCCAAAGTCGCCCATCTCACCCCGAAACGAGCGTGATGGCGGTGCGCGGCGGCACCAGTTCTCATGCTCGGTTCGAACCGCACCGCAGGAGAGAGCGCAAATGCCCGCTTTCGCAAGACGGAGAATTGGACGGACCGAGGTTGAAGTGACGGTATTGGGTCTCGGCTGCGCGACCCTAGGCAGCAGCCGTATCCCCGTCTCCCGCCGAGAGGCCGAGGCGATCGTCGGCGCCGCCTGGGCGGCCGGGGTGTGCTACATCGATACGGCCCCTTATTACGGTGTCGGCCAGGCCGAGCGTTGTGTCGGCGACGCGATGCGGTGGGTCCCGCGCGACGAATGGGTCTTGTCCACCAAAGTCGGACGGCTGCTTCGTCCCCGCCGGACCACCGCCGCGGGCACGGAACGCCGTTATCCGCTGCCGTTCGAGCCCGTCTACGACTATTCCTATGACGGGGTCATGCGCTCGTTCGAGGACAGCCTGCAGCGGCTCGGGCTGGCGAGGATCGACATTCTCCATGTCCACGACATCGGCGCGATGCAGCACGGCGCGGAGGCTCACCCCCGGCTGATGCGCACGTTGCGCGACGGCGGTTATCGCGCGCTCGAAAAACTGCGAGCTGCCGGCACGGTGCGGGCGATTGGCATCGGGGTCAATGAACGGGAGGTGCTGCTCGAGGCTCTGGAATGGGGCAACTGGGACGTGTTTCTGCTCGCCGGCCGTTATACCGTGCTCGAACAAGCCCCGCTCGATGATTTGCTGCCAAAATGCGAGAAGGCGGGCACATCGATTGTCGTGGGCGGCCCGCTGAACTCGGGCATCCTCGCCGGCCGCGAGACCTGGAACTATGAGACCGCGCCGCCCGAGATCGTCTCCCGGGTCAAAGCCATCGCGGCGGTCTGCGACAGCCATCGGGTGCCTCTGCCGGCTGCGGCATTGCAGTTCCCGCTCGCTCATCCGGCGGTGGCGGCGGTCATTCCAGGCCCGCGCAACGTCGATGAATTCCACACCAATGTGAGATTGCTGCGCCATCCGATTCCGGCGGCATTGTGGACCGACCTTCGTGACGCCGGGTTGCTCCATCCGCATGCGCCGACCCCGGCCGAATGAAACCCGGACAGCCCGCTGCCATGCGGTTCACGGCCTTTCGTCTGGAAGGCATTGTTGTAAATTGCCGCAAGGATAGCCTTTCGATAGAAATCCCGAGGGAGGGACAAGGTGTCAGACGCTTTGTACGTTTGCCTGCAAGATGAGGACAAGATCGTCGCCTTCACGTTGGATACCGACACCGGCCGGCTTACGCGGCAGGCCGAGGTGCCGGCCTCGGGCGGGCCCTCGGTCTTGGCGGTCAGCCCGGACCGGCGCGTGCTCTATGTCGGCCATCGCTCTGTTCCGGCGATATCGAGCTTTCGGATCGACGAGGGCACCGGCGGGCTGACGCCACAGGGGACCGTGCCCTCGGAACACGCGCCTACATTCCTAGCCACCGACCGCACCGGCAGGTATCTATTATCCGCCTATTATCAAGGCGGCTATGCGGCGGTCCATCGGCTCGGGGCAGACGGCGCGGTGGGCGCCGCGGCGCTCGATCGACTGGAGACGGCGGTCGGCGCCCATGCGATACAGACCGACCCGTCCAATCGATTTGCCTTTGTGCCGCACATCGCCCGTCTCAACGACAACGTCTTGGAGCCTTTGCGGGAGAACCCCGGGCCCAATGTGATCTTTCAGCTCCGGTTCGACGCGGCCAGCGGTCATCTGGCTGTCAACGCGCCTCTCCGGGTCGAGCCGGCGGAACGCCCGGGGCCACGCCACTATTGTTTCCATCCCACACAGAATGTCATCTATTTTTCCAATGAGCAGGGCTGCAGTGTAACCGCCTATCGCCTGGACTCCGCAACGGGCGCCCTCTCCGCCATGCAGACGGTCCCGACGCTGCCTGACGGATACACCGCACGAAACACCTGCTCTCAGATCCATCTCACGCCTTCGGGGCGATTTCTGTATGTCGGCAACCGTGGACACAACAGCATCGCGGGGTTTGCCGTCGACTCTTCAGCACGGCTAACGGCCATCGGGCAGCTTTCGACCGAGCCGGTGCCGAGCGCCTTTAGCCTGGACCCTGCCGGCCGCTTCCTCTTCGCCGCCGGCTCGGCATCGGGCCGTCTCGCTTCTTACACCATTAATGGCGAGACTGGCGCCCTGACGCCCTTATCAACCTATGCTGTAGGCCAGCGGCCTCAGGCGGTGCTCGCAACACGTATTGGTCTATAGGATCATACAAGTAAGCGGCAGTGGAGATGCGCGTGCAAAGCATGGCTTTTGGCATAGCGGCAATATTGCTCAACATCGGCGCCTCCGCCGCCCGTGCTGATCAAGCGGCCGTAGCAGCGCCCGCGGGTTCGACGTCCAGGCTCGAACTCGTCGCCGACGGCGTCCAAATCTACACCTGCGATGCCAAAGAAGGCGGTTTCGACTGGGCGTTCAAAGCGCCGGAAGCCAATCTCTTCGACAAGCAGGGTCGTCAGGTCGGTACGCACTTTGCCGGTCCGACCTGGAAACTCGACGACGGATCGGCGGTCGTCGGCGAGCTCGTCGCAAAGGCCGATGCGGTGGAACCACACGCAATTCAGTGGCTCCTGCTGCGCGCCAAGAGCCATCAGGGGTCGGGTGCCCTGTCCAATGTCGCTTACATCCGTCGGACGGAGACGAAGGGTGGACTAGCCCCGAGCACGGGCTGTGACGCGAACCATCGGTCGGAGCAGGCACGCATCCGTTACTCGGCGAATTATCAGTTCCTCAGCGCGGCAAAGTAGTTCCGCGACCTTCGGCAGGGTTCATCAATTCGGCTGGTCACAAAGGGGAGGTCGAACATCATGACTGGGAAAGCGCGGATCGCCCATTTGGCCGGACCTAACGCCACAATCCAGAACACTCCTCCGCTGGTCACGTCGAACAAGGCGAGAGCGAAGCACAAACTGCCTCTGCTGTCGGACCCCGGCGGCTCGCCGGCGCAGTTCGACGTGCTGCGGCCGCAGCGCCTGGCTGCGCCCGCGACCGTCTATGTCGAGCAGTTCAGCGCACATCCGCTCGAAACCGACGTAGCCGAACTTTACGGCCCCCCGGACGGCTACATCGATAATGCCGGGCAGGTTCACAAGGAGCGGCAGAGCGCAGACGACAAGCCGGTCTACGAGGTCGAACTGCGTCCAGAAGACGGACTTTATCCGTTGCCATACATGGCCTTGCAAGCCGACGGTGCGGCCTGGGAAGAGGAATGCGCGTTCCCCAATGCTCCTGAGCCGAAAGCGAGGCAGGGCTTTTTCCCCGACGGCTCGCGCAGTTTCGAGGAAATCGACCGGCTGCAGATCGGCGAGCACGGCACCGGAAACCTAATCTCAGGCAAAGCGGAGATCGACTTTTATCGCATTCTGCCGCCGTCCGGCTATACGAAGGGGCTGCCAGCCGGAAGTCGCACCGACACCGGCGCGGGCGACATTTCGCCTGAGCAGCGCGGTGTGGATTTCTTTCCGTACAAGCCTCCGCACCTCGCCGCCTCGGCACCGCGCGCGGCATTGGCGCGGGCGACCAACGCCGTTCAGCAGATCCTCGCAAGCGGCAGATATGACGGCGCCATCTGGACCGAGGGCAGCCCGAGGATCGAGGAAACGATCTACTGGTTCAATCTGCTGATCGATACCTCCGTGCCGATCTGCGGCAATGCCGCCCAGCGGCCCCACGGCATGATCAGCAATGACGGGCCGAAGAATATTGTTGATTCAGTCGAATACATCGCCTCGCGGGTCTGGCGGGACGAGCAGGGCCGAAATCAGGCGGGCGCGGTTCTAATCCAGGAGCAGAGGGTGTTCGCTGCCCGCGCGGTCCAGAAAGCCGACGCACGGCCCGGCGGTTATGTGGCGACTGGCGGTCATGGCGGGATCCTCGGGGCAGCCGGCCATGACGGGGCGCCCCTCCTCCACTATCTGCCGACTGCGCGCCATACCTGGCGGTCCGAGGTGAACCTTACCTCGCTCCCGTCTCGGATTACGGGTGTGCGCCGCGAAGGCTCGCGCGTCGCAACCATTCCTGTCGCCGTCAAAGGACCGGACGGGGCGCTGCTCGATACCGCGATCCCCATGGTGGCAATCAGCAAGGACGCCAGCTATTGGGACGACGACAGCACGGTAAATCCCGAGGCGGAAGTCGACCTTGTCGCGCTCATAGGACACATGCTGAAATCTGCGCCGCTTGCCGGGTTCGTCGTCGAAGGGTTCACTCCCTACGGCAGACCCGCTTCGGGTGCGAGACACCGGCTCATGCTCCGTGCCGTGTACAGCGGCCTTCCGGTCGTGCGCGTCGGGCGCGGCAATACCGAGGGTTTTGTGCCGCTGCACGATGCCGATTTCATCGGTGGCTCGAACCTGACCGCAACAAAGGCTCGGCTTTTGCTGATGGCATGCCTGATGAAATTCGGCAGCCTCCCGCCAGCGGCAGACCCGGACCACCCTACCTCCACGGAAATCGCCGCCATTCGCGAGAGGGTTGCTGCATACCAGGCGATATTCGACACCCATTGAGGCGTCGGTGGCTTCCGTGCTCGCGGAGTGCTAAGATGACGGTGCGACGGCCTGGATAGGCGAGATCGCTCAACAAAGGGAGGTTCGTCATGCCATTGTTTGTGACCCAAGGTCGCTTTACGCGCGAGTACATCAAGGGCGGACTGGCAAAGCCGGAGGATCGACACGCCGCCATTGCGAGGCTCTGCGAGGAGGCGGGCGGAAAGCTGGTCTCTCTTTATTTTACGCTCGGTCAATACGACTTCCTCGTCATCTCGGAAATGCCCGACGCCAAGGCAGCGAGCGTGCTGGCCTTCGTCGCGACGGGTGGCGGCGGCATAGAGGGCTCGGTCACCACCCAGGCCTTTACCACGGCCGAGGCGAGAGAGATGCTCAGCGCGGCGGGCAAGATCGCAGGCCAATATAAGCCGATGGGCGCCGCTTAGCGGGAGAGCGGCGAGCGGCCGCGGTTATCCTACTGCATCCGGGGCTGCCGAGCCGCCCCGGATGTCACCCCCGCTGATCCAGCAGCGGCGGGTCGCATTGCCTCGTTTGCTCGGCTTAACCACCAACGCTTTACATCCAGTTCCGTCTTGGCCTTCCGATATAGGTCTCGAACACCTTAAATTGGCGCGCCCGTTCGCCATCTAGGTTTTTCTTGCTCGTGTATCCTTCATAAATGGTAGAAATATGATCTTTAAGGAGGATTAATGCGCCTCCGACACTGTTGCCACTGGTGGAAACATTCAAGTCTGGCGCTTCGGCGACAAACACCTTGTCCCCTAGAGATTCGACGACGACTCGAATGGGCTTGAGCAGCTCGTAGTTTTGGAGGGAGTCTATAGTCAATTCGACTTTGTCTGTCCGCGGTGGCGACTTGGGCGGATTCGCGGCGGGCGCCGGCTCAACCGAACTGCTTGGATCTTGAACTGCGGTGTCCGGTCTTTCCGGCGCCCGGTTTGCTGACGGCAGCGCCTCCGAGTTCGGGCCGATGTGAGCTTCGGCGGCCACTGCACGACTGGCCCGACCGCTCGGCCAGTGTGAGGCGGCACTGCGGATTGAGCTGATCATGATTGTCGTAGTCGAAGCGGCCGTCGTGAGGGTTGCCTCGGCACTCGTGCCGATAATCGTAACGCCCGTCGTGAATTCCGAATGTAATGAAGAATAGAGTGAGGGCCGCCACCCATCCGATCGTACGATATTAACCTGACCCATATTGTTAGTTCGGTTTATCCGGTGTAGGTGGAACCCTCACATCCGTGATTATCGTAGATTTCATATTATAAACCGGCTCACCTGCTGCGCCCTGTTGGCCATCTGCGCGAAAAACTGCGATCATCACCGGCTTTATACGTAGCGTGGTGCCGTCGGCTAGCCGATACACGCTCCAGTTTTCTCTCGCCTCGAGCATCTCGATTTCGTTGGCGTCTTGCACGGAACCCATCGGTAGATCGCTCACCACTATCTCCAGCTCTTCCGATTTTTCGACGCGCGACTCAATACGTCACCTGTCGCCGTCACAACTTCGGAGCTCTCCCTTAAAGAATGGCTAAAGTTGGGTATTTTACCGTATAACATTGGCTTGGATAAGTTCCTACAGTTATTATAAACTTATCGAGATTTTCGTTGAAAATCCGATTCTCCACTTAGGACAAAATTTATTATTTCGGTCGAAAACCTGAGTCACTTCCGCTCGATCGCAAGAGCTTGGCCGGGTCCGTCGGGACCTAGTGGCTCGGTGAGGGTTATGGAGATCGACGCTAGCACAAGGCCTCTGCGGGAACAGATAGCCTCCCGAGACACTGCGCTGGCTTGCCTTGCGCGGTTGGGGGTGAAAAACGGGCTAGATCCGGCCGTCGCGGCGGTTCACCGGGGTGACGACAGTGGTGGTGGCAGCCTGCCTATCGCAAGGCTCATCGAATTAGCTGGTGACTTCGGCCTCCAAGCCGAGCATGCCCGAGTCGACTGGCAGGGCTTGCACACCATGGGATACGCCGATCCCATCCTCGTTCTCCTTAAAAACACCAATGTCGCTATTTTGACCGGCGGCGGGCGCGACGGTGCTGAGGAAGTAGCCGTCTGGGACCCGTTGCATCGAGACAGCGAACTCCTCTACGTGCCGCGCCAGGAATTCGAGCGGGCGTGGAGTGGTGACGTGCTGAGGGTGACGCAGCAGCCGTCCAGCACGAACCCGCCGTCTCTGGAGTTGCATGCCGTCAACCCTGACCAACCCCCGGACACTGGGAAACAGCAGCTGTCGTCCCCTGGACAACGATTGTCACTGTTGAGGCACTGCTGTCTCTTCGTCGCAGCCATTGTGGCGACGGCAGGCGGCGGCTTGTTTTTGTTTGGCCTTCCTTCCGCTGAGAACTTCATGTTCACCGGTTCGTCCGCCGCCAACGTTCCCGAACGGGTCACCGAAGCCACACAGACCAGCGCGGCGTGGGGACGGCTCCCGGATCAAGAGGTTGCGAGCGTCCCCCCAATGCCGGCTCCGGCGACATCAAACCCGCCGGAAAGCAATATAGCGGCGGCCGGACCAACCCCCTCGGACGAGCCTGTAACGGACAAAGCAAGTCATAAAGCAAGTCATATTGCCGATCTACCGCCGGAACCCGCGTCGACCGCTGAGGTCCGCGATTCGGAACCATCACCGGCGGCGTCGATGTCAGTGGCCCCACAGGCATCCGACAGGGCTGCCGCCGAGCCCGAAACGGCTTCGAAGCCGGTAATCCCACCGCCCGACGCCGCCCTTTCGGCAGCGGAAATCGCAGTGCTGCTGACGCGCGGCGACAAATCATTCAGCTCGGGAGACGTCGCCTCGGCGCGACTCTATTACGGGCGCGCAGCCAATGCGGGAGACGGGCAGGCTACGCTGCGGTTGGGCGAGACTTTCGACCCCGTGTTCCTCGAGCACGCTCATCTGCGCAGCGCACGCGGCGATCTGGTCGAGGCCTTGTCCTGGTACAGACGCGCCCGCGATATGGGGGTTGCCGAGGCTGCGGTTTTACTCAACAGCCTTGAAGCCAAGTAGGGATAATAAGCGCCAATGATGCCATTAACCCGCGCAGTTGGAACCTTTGCTCTTCCCCTTTTCCTAACGGCATTGGCGATACCTGCAGCGGCCATTGCGCGCTCGGCGCTTCCCGCTGTGGATCCGAACGACGTCAATAAGGGGGTCGTCGAGCTAGAAACGGCTGGGTCTGCCGGGATCTCTGTGCGGATGGCCGAGGACCTGGCCAGCGTCATCAATGACGGCGCGACACGGCGTATCGTCCCGGTCATCGGCACCGGGTCACTGGCCAACCTCAACGATCTGAAGCACCTCCGCGGGATCGACATGACGATCCTTCCGATCGACGTTCTCGACTATGCAAAGGAGCAGAGGCTGTTCCCTGGCATCGACGGCTCGATCGCATATATCGCCAAGCTCCACAATGAGGAATTCCATCTTTTGGCACACCGCGAGATCCAAAGCGTTAGAGACCTCGCAAACAAAAGGGTGAATGTCGATTTGCGCGACAGCGGCACGGCGATTACCGCAGGCCGCCTCTTCAATACTCTGCAGCTGCCGGTCACGATGACCAACGACCGCCAGGAAGTGGCCCTCGAGAAGCTAAAGAGAGGCGAACTCGCGGCATTGGCCTTCGTAGCCGGAAAGCCCGCTCCGTTCTTCCACAACCTCAATGGCGCCGGCGGACTGCATTTCCTCGCCGTGCCGTTCAACTCTGGCTTAGCCGCCACTTATGTGCCAACCCGTTTGACCGCCGCCGACTATCCGGGCCTTGTGACGCCCGATCTGCCGATCGACACTATCGCAGTGGGCGTCGTCCTGGTGGTCGCGAACCTCGAACAAATTCCCGAGCGTTATCGCAATGTCGGAAATTTCGTCGATGCTTTTTTTACCGGATTCCGATCGCTGCTCGAACCTGGTCACCATCCGAAGTGGCAAGAAGTGAATATTTCGACGGAGATTGCAGGCTGGCGGCGTTACCCGCCCGCGGAGGTCTGGTTACGGCGCAACGTCGAAGTCGCCCGTCCACCGAGTCCGGACGATCTGAAGGCAATGTTCACTCAGTACGTCGACGAGCGCCGACGTTCGACTGGCGGTGCACCAATGAGCCAGCAAGAAAAGGACGACCTCTTCCGGCAATACCATCGTTGGGAGAGCGGTCAGTCGCGGTAGCGCGCCGCCGAGACAGGGCCTTACTCAATGGAGGTTTCGATGACGCAACGCCGCATTCGCGCGCCTATTAAGAAGCCGGCCGGGATGCGCGCAGTCTGCCGCAGGGCAGCTTTCGCCGGTTTCGTCGTCTTTCTCACCTTTCATGGTACTGCCGTTGCCGAGCCGACCCCCAAGCCCGGCGGCACTCTGGTCTTCGCAGTCGATGCCGAGCCGCCCAACTATGACTGTCACGCCAACTTCTCTTTCGTATTTATTCATCCGGTAATCCCGCACTACTCGACACTGCTTAAGTTCGACACAGCTAATTATCCGCAGATCGTCGGTGATCTCGCTGAATCATGGAGCGTCTCGAGCGACAGGCGAACTTACACCTTCAAGCTGCGGCGCAATGTGCTGTTTCACGACGGATCGCCGCTCACCTCGGCCGATGTGAAGGAAAGTTATGATCGGATCATCCACCCGCCGGAGGGCGTCCTTTCGGTCCGCCAGGCCGACTATGCTGCGATCACCGGCATTGACGCCCCCGATCCGACCACTGTGGTATTTCATCTGCGGTGGCCAGACGCCGCGATGCTGGCGAATTTCGCCTCTCCTTGGAACTGCATTTACAGTGCCGCGAGGCTCAAGCAGGACCCGCTCTTTCCGAGGAACCACGTGCTCGGAACGGGACCCTTCACCTTTGTCGAGCATGTAAAGAAGGACCATTGGACCGGTAAGCGTTGGGAGAAGTATTTCCTTTCCGGCAAGCCTTATCTCGACGGCTACCGGGCGGATTTCATAGCCGGCGCGGCGGCGGTGAAGGCCATGGAGAGCGGCCGCATCATGGCCCAGTTCCGCAGCTTTACCCCCGCCGAGCGCGATGAGATGGTCGAGACCGTTGGTGACCGCGTCGCAGTCCGAGAAAGCCCTTGGATCACGTACTTGGCTCTGGTCTTTAACGCCAATCGTCCGCCCTTCGACGACGCGCGGGTGCGGCGGGCCCTGTCGCTTGCCATCGATCGCTGGCACGGCGCGGAAGCGCTCGCCGACACCACCTTCCTCAAATATGTCGGCGGTTTGATGCGGCCGGGAACCGCGATGAGCATTCCCGAGGCGGAACTGGTCACGATCCCCGGCTTCTCGCGCGACATCGGGGACTCGCGCGCCGAAGCGCGACGGCTGCTGGCCGAGGCGGGGGTGCCAAACCTCGCCGTTACACTCACCAACCGAAACGACGTTCCGATCCCCTACAGCCCTGCAGGGGATTTCGTCATTGCCGCTTGGCGGGAAATCGGCGTTCAGGCGACGCAGGAGATGCTGAGCACCAAGGACTGGCAGACGGCGCTTGAAACAGGACGCTTTGCCGCCGCAACCGACCTGGCCGCCGATTATTTCGATGATCCGACGATACAGCTCGCGCGGTACGTCTCGCGCGACCTATCACCGCTGAACCACTCGGGCTCGACCGACCGCTATCTCGACGCCCTCTTCATCGGGCAGGCGATTAGCACGGATGTGCGGCAACGCGCCAACATCGTGCGCGAATTCGAGCGACATGCACTCACTGAGGCCTTCACGGTCCCGCTCCTCTGGTGGAACCGTATCATCGTGGCTGCGGAGAAATTCAGAGGCTGGAACGTGTCGCCCAGTCACTATATCGGCCAAGACCTTGCCGATGTATGGCTGCAAGAATGAGCCCTCGGCTGGCCTGCCATCTTAATAGCGAGCCTCTCGCGGGCAGCGGACTGGCACTATCGTCCTGACGATTAACTTTCCCTCAATCGATTTGTGGCGAAATAGAGTCGTAGCACGCCTCATTCTGCGATCACGCCATGTGGAACATCTCCTCGAACGATGTCGAGCACGCGAAAGAGTCGATCAAGCTTCGTCGAGCCGAAGTCGAGACAAGATATGAAAGAGAAAAGGAAGCGCTCGACGCCGAGTTTGCGGTGATCGAAACCCTCGAGCGCGCCGCCTCCGAATTCGCGCTCAAGCATAACCGAAAGGAGGCTGCAATTGCGCCGCTCGAAACCGCAGCGCCGGCCGAGATCGGGATGAGTGACAGCAACGAAGAAAAGCCGCACTCGCGCTGGCGCCTGCATCTCGGTAACCGGCCGACCGAGTCCGACGGCGCAACAGGTAACGTTGCGCCAATACCGCGATAGAACCGACTGGCTCCGCCGCATCGGGGTATTGGACACCACGCCCTGCGAGGATTCCTCTCATCACGGCGAAGACCGGGACCCGACCCCCCAGAGGCAAACGTCCCGCCCGGACTGGGATTTAGGACTTAGTTTAGCAGCGGCCCAATAGATCGGCCCGAACATTTTCGCACGCCGAGGATCACACGGAATGGACGATATACTCGGTCGCGTTGTGGCGGTGTCCGGATCGCAAATCAAAGCGGAGGTCACGGCCAATCAGGTCACCGAGGCTTCCATCCGCATCAGCTCGATGATCAAGGTGCGAAGCGCAGGTCTCGATGTGGTCGGAACGATCAGCGCGGCGGAACTCGACAGTCAGCAGTCTCCAGGACGCATCGTTTTGATCGTCGACTTGCTCGGAGAGATCGTCTCCTCGGCCGAGGCGCCACGCCGGTTCCATCGAGGCGTATCCTGTCACCCCGTCCCGGGCGCTCCCGTTACAGCAGCAACCGAAGTCGATTTGGCCGCGGTTTATACGCGGCCGGCAGCCTCGAACGTCAGCATCGGGAGCCTCTACCATGATGCTGCCCAGCCGGCCTTTGCGCTGATCGATGAGCTGTTGGCGAAGAATTTCGCGGTATTGGGGGCGACTGGTTCCGGAAAATCCTGTGCCGTTACGCTGATGTTGGCGGCCATTTTGAGCGAGCATCCAAACGCACACATCATCGTGCTGGACCCCCACAATGAATATGCGCGCGCATTCGGGGAACGCGCCGAGCTCTTTAATGTCGACAACCTTCAATTGCCGCTCTGGCTTCTGGATTTGGAGGAAGCGGTCGGCGTGCTGGTCCGCGGCGGAACTGTTCAAGAGCAGGAGACGCAGGAGATCATCTTGAAGGATGCGATAATCCGCGCCCGCCGACGCCACTGGAGCGATGCCGCTACATCGATCACCGTCGATACGCCCGTGCCGTTTGTAGCGGCCGATCTTCTGCGCTTCATCGACGACGCGATGGGTAAACTAGACAACCCGAACACGTCAGCGCCTTACCTTCGGCTCAGGACCCGTCTCGAATCCTTGCGGACCGACCGGCGGTATGCCTTTCTGTTTCCCGACTCGGTTGCCATTCGGGACAACCTGTCGCGGATAATCGGCCGCCTGTTGCGGATTCCGGTGGACGGCAAACCCCTGACCATTATCGATCTGTCGGGCGTTCCGTCCGAGATTACCGATGTCGTCGTGTCACTCGTGTGCCGTCTCACCTTCAATTTCGCTCTATGGTCGAACCGCAGGCGACTGCCGCCCGTCCTCCTCGTATGCGAGGAGGCGCACCGCTTCGTCCCCGCATCCGAGCCGATCGGCTTCGGTGCAACCTCCCGGGCGATCACGCGGATTGCCAGGGAAGGCCGCAAATATGGCGTCTCACTCGCATTGATCTCGCAAACTCCATCGGAATTATCGGATCAAGTGCTCGCTCAGTGTGGGACGGTTTTCGCGATGCGTCTGGGACACCACCTGGACCGACGCGCGCCGGGCACGGCATGGGCGGATGCTGCACGCGGCATGCTGGAGGCTCTGCCGAGCATGCGCAATCAGGAGGCGATTGCCTTCGGAGAAGGCGTGCCTATGCCGATGCATATCCGCTTTGCCGATCTGCCGCCGGAGCGCCGCCCGCATAGCGACAGCGCCAAATTCTCCGAAGCCTGGCAGAGCGGCTCCGGCGACACCGAACTGCTGGACGAAGGCATCCGATGCTGGCGCGAGCAAAGGCGCAAACCCCTCGGGAGATGAGGCCGGCGCGAAATTCCCGCGGGCGCCGGCTTCGGAAATTGCGCCAAATCTTTCCGGCCCTAGTGCGGCTGCCCCCGTTAGATCGGCAGTCCCGCTGTAGGTCAGGCTCTCTCATGGGTCCTCTCGAAGTCGGCTAACTGACGCTGCGCCTCTTCGCGCGAAATTCCATAGCGCTCTTGCACTTTGCCGACCAGCTGATCGCGCTTTCCTTCGATCATCTTCCAGTCATCATCAGTCAATCGGCCCCACTTTTCCTTGGCCTTCCCGACCAACTGTTTCCAGTTGCCCTTGATTTCCTCGACAATGACCAGCGGCGGAGGTAAGAACCGTCAGCGAGTTCGGTCCAGACAGGGTGGTCCCCATGACCGAAATTCCCGCCTGGCACATCACGGGAGACTGGTTCGACAACTGCAGCTGCGCCGTCGCGTGCCCATGCACCTTTGCCCAAGCCCCGGATAACGGAGTGTGCGAGTCGGTCTTGTTTTGGCACATTCGGCAAGGCCATTACGGCGACATCGATCTCGATGATCTGAGCTTCGTTCGCGTCGGGCGATGGGAGGGCGACCTGTGGGCGGGCAAGGTCAAGGGCGCCGCCGGCATCTTCATCGACGAGCGTGCGGACGAGCGGCAGGCCGAAATTCTGCCCCCGGATTTTCGGCGGGCATGCCGGAGGATTTCCTGCTCTGGTCGCCGGGCTGTTCACCGAGGGTCGGCAAGTCCGGGGCGTGGAGCGGGCATGCATCACTTTCGAGATCGCGCCCGACCGCGCACATTGGGGAGCGGAGATCACCGGGAAAGTCAGCGCCTGGGCCAAAGCCCTGATCGGGCCGACGAGCCTGCCGGGAAAGTATCCCCAGCTGATGAACCCGCCCGGTTCCGAGACCGGACCCGGACAGCTCGTCACCTGGGGCAAATCGACAGTCTGCTCAGTCGACGCGTTCGGCTACAAATTCCAGTGGACGGCCAATTCGAGCAAGCACATCCCGTTCGACTGGGCCGGCCCGTGACTGTCCGCACCGTCGCGCACATGTAGGCGCGCGCAAATGCTAACAGCATCGGCGTGTCTCGTCCGGCACATTTGGCAGGAATTCTGGTCGGAGTGAGAGGATTTGAACCTCCGGCCCCTGCCTCCCGAAAGCAGTGCTCTACCAGGCTGAGCTACACTCCGCCGACCGAGGCCGAGATATAGCGAGGGTGTGACCGCAAGACAAGG
>Ga0126381_100000583_pt1 | contig 40119 bp, 35 predicted proteins | sample PanSoiMetPlot_28_FD_96465 | JGI IMG/M metagenome (GOLD analysis project Ga0126381, IMG submission 96465) | Tropical forest soil microbial communities from Panama - MetaG Plot_28 | ecosystem: Environmental > Terrestrial > Soil > Tropical forest > Bulk soil | place: Panama | collected 2016-02-17 | reverse complement strand
TGGTGGAGCTAGTCGGGATCGAACCGACGACCTCATCGTTGCGAACGATGCGCTCTCCCAGCTGAGCTATAGCCCCGTGCAGGCTTGGTGGATTGCTTACTCATTTTAGCAGCCTTGGCGAATCGCACCAAACCTCGGGTAACCACAAAGAGCCTTGACGAAAGGCATCAATCTGCGTCTAACTACCGTCAGGCACCATTTGTCGACTGGGACAATTTCATGTTTGAGCATATAAATGCTGGCACCGCAGATCGACAGGGCTGGGTCCGATCCGCGTCGATCGCTCTCCATGCGGCGGTGTTGGCTTGGTTTCTGCATGCTCCTGAGCCCAAGCTTCTGATGGCCAACTCGGTCGCCTTAGGACAAAATGGGACTTCTGTCACCCGCCTGTATTGGCCCAGCAAGAATGCCGACGACAGCACACACAGCTCTTCGGATCTAGCCAGCCAGCACTACAAGCATCAGAGGCTCGGTCAGAAGTTGACATGGAAGGCTCCTGCACAAGTTCCCAAACTTACGACTCCGCAAACAGCTGTGGCTCGCAGCGATGAGCAGGATAAATCGCACACCCAAACTCTTTCCGCACTCGGGCATGGAGCGCAGGCGGGGCCATCCTACGGAACACTTCGTGCAGGGCAACTTTATGGTGACGAGATCCGGCCGGCGCTGCCCGTCACTACTTCGGATCCGGTGGTTTATCCCTGGCAACTTCCGACACAGGCCGGTAACGAGGTTATCGAAATCACCATCGATGAGCGGGGCGAGATCGTGAACAAGACCGTTCTACAAAGCCTCGGACCGGAAATTGACACAAGGTGTTTAGCTGCTCTGGAAAACTGGCATTTCCATCCCGCTACACGGAACGGCTCTCCTATCCCCTCGAAGCAGGACGCGATCTTTCCCTTCCGCGCCCGCGGATGATGTGGGACAACCCGTACTCAGCCGCTATAATGGACGTGTGAACGAGAATGCAGTCGAACAGGTTGCCTCCGCTGATTTCCCGACGCGCTGGGGAAAGTTCCTTATTTACGGGTTTCGCGGATATTCCACCACAGACGGGGACCAGCGGGTGGAGGAGGCGGTCGCGCTGGTCATGGGTGACGTGAAATCACAGACCCCCCTTGTTCGCGTGCACTCGCAGTGCCTGACCGGCGATGTTTTTCACTCTTTGCGCTGCGATTGCCGCCAGCAGCTCGAGCTTTCTCTCTCTATGATCGCGGAACAGGGTACCGGCATTCTCATATACGAGCAACAGGAAGGGCGCGGCATCGGTTTGATGGCCAAACTGCAGGCCTACGAACTGCAGGATTCAGGCCTGGATACGGTCGAAGCCAACGAGCGTCTTGGATTCAAGGCGGACTGTCGCGATTTCACACTCCCTGGTGACATTCTCAAAGCTCTCGGCGTTACGCGAGTGCGGCTGCTCTCGAACAATCCTGACAAGGTTGAAGCTCTCGAACGGGCCGGCATTCGAGTGGTCGAGCGAGTTCCCTGCGAGGTCACCCCCAGTCCGCATGCTGAAGAATATCTGCGAACTAAAAAAGAAAAATTGGGACACCTGTTTACTTCCGGATAAGGCCTCATTCACCATCGAACATTCGCGGAATCAAGCAGCTTCTTCAACGCCGCCTTATTCTTGGCGGGCAAATACTCCAACGCCGCGCGTGCGAGTGTGGCATAAACCTGCCGCGGGACCGACGATTTTCGCAGTTCGCGTAAATGCCGCCGCACCGTGGCAACATCCCCGCGGATTATCGGACCGCTGAAGCCACCCGCAGCCCCGAGTTCTCCGTAGTTCCTAACGGTCTGCAGCAAGATTGGGAGCACGCGTTGTCTGGCCTGTTTCGGAGGAACGCCGGCCAGCCCGGCCACCTTCTCAGTTGCAGCGAGCAGGACCGTCAGCAACGGCGATGCGAATGTGCCCCACGCGTGGTATATGTTCTTCTCCTTCTTACCGATTGCGAATGGCTTTCCCCCGAGGCGACGGACGATGCTCCGCGCGAGAGCCACTGCTTTAGAATCGCCTTCAATGGCGAACGGAACTCCCGCAAGCGATGGCCGCGATCCTCGCACAAAGGTCATGAAAGGATGTACCGACGCGACAGAAGCGCCCTTGGCGCGAAGAGGCTGCAATACATCGCTGCTGAGGACCCCACTGGCGTGCAGCACCACTCTTCCATGTCCGTCGAGTTGATCCGCCAGAGATGCCGCGACTTGTGCAATTGCACTGTCGGGCACGCAAATCCACAAAATGCGCGCTTTTACCCCTACCATCCGCGAAAGCACCCGCGATCCAATTTTGTTGGCTATTTGTCTGGCACGCGCGAGTGACGGTGCGCGATGCCTGGTAACAACGCTATCAATGTGGAAACCCGCATCCCGCAGAGAAATCGCCAGAGCGGTCCCCAGGTTGCCCGCCCCGACAATTACGATGCCAGGCTTCTTCGCCATGCCGGGCAGGATAGCAGAATGTATTGGAAGCGTCTGGGCGCGCTATACAAGACAGCTTCATCGTGTGCCGGAAATTTTCTGGCTGCGAAATTTCGATATCGGTGTAGACTCTCTGGCCAACAGGCATCAAGCCCAGTGGAGGTTCCGTTGCTCGTTCGAGTCGTTCTCCTTTTCCTGTTCCTGTTGACAGTCCCGGTGTGGTCCCAGCAATCCACCATCTCACAGCATCTGCCGGGTGGGAATTGGTCTCCGACGATCGTCCGACCCGAGCCCCCGCGCGATCTCAATCCAGAAGCAATCCGGCTTCAGAGCATCAACCATGATGCTGAGGAACTGTCCGCGGAGCTCTCTCATGCAATCTGATTTGTCCCAACTGCGAAAAGGCGTGCTTTCCAAAGAACTAGAGCAGAACCTCAAGAGAATGGAGAAGCTCGCGAAGAAGCTGCGCCAGGAAGTGAGCCACTAGAGTCTTCGGGCGTCTGCCGTGCTTTATAGTGGTTGGCATGGCAAAGATCACCGCTCCTGCGAAAGCACGTCCTCCACGTCGTGCCAAAGGGCGCCTCGTCTCTTCGCGCACGGTCTATCGCGGACCGGTTTTCTGGGTGAGTACCGACCGCGTCCTTGAACCCGGCGGGGTCAAGGTGCGCCGCGACGTGATCCATCACTCCGGCTCTGTCGTCGTCCTGGCCGTCGACGATGCCGGCGCAGTGCCGCGGGTACTGCTTGAACGCCAATATCGCCACGCTGCTGGCGACTATCTCTGGGAGCTTCCCGCGGGGAGAATCGATCCGGGCGAAAAAGAATTGGTCGCAGCAAAACGCGAGTTGATTGAGGAGACCGGATATCGCGCTGAGCAATGGCGCCGGATTCTAAAGTTTTTTGCCAGTCCCGGGTTCGTAGCGGAAACGATGGCGGTCTATCTTGCGACGGGTCTGCACGCTGGTGAAGCCGAGCCAGAAGACGACGAAGTGATACAGAAGAGGCTGCTTGCGCTTCCAACCGTGGTGAAGATGATTTTGAAGGGAACGATTCGCGATGCGAAGACAATTGCGTCGGTGCTTTGGCTTGACCGTAACCGACGCAGCAATAGGAGCACGTTGTTAAATTTGTAACCTCCCCCCCCTGCTTAGTTGCAGAACAGAACTTTTTTGTTGCGTGCAAAATTACGCCACGACACTGCGCCATTATTGAGCGCTCTCTCTTGACAGCCTAACTCGCGCGTCCCAAAATGCATCCAAAGACTGCGGGCACGTCCTGGGGCCCCGCATCGAGGACGTGCAGAAAAGGGGCATTTCGTGGATAGGATGAAAGGCGTAGTGAAGTGGTTCAACAACGCAAAAGGGTACGGGTTCATCGGTCGCTCAGATGGACCGGACGTGTTTGTGCATTACAGCGCGATCTCCGCTGATGGTTACAAGAGCCTTCAGGAAGGAGACCAGGTGGAGTTCGAAATCGCTGAGGGCCAAAAAGGTCCACAGGCAGCGAACGTAACAAAAGCTCAGTAGGACCGAGCAAGCGCGCCCACAACCAATCTCCGCTCGTAGGACGCCCCACTGCCAGTCCCAGCACGTAGTGTTCTCTGAATTTTCATGTCGAACACAGACTAAGGGCAGGAGTGTCGCGGAACGGCTACCTGCTGTTTGGTTTATCTTTAGTGCGTGGACAACAAGGCCATCGCCGATATCCTTTTTGAAACCGCCGACTTGCTGGAGATTGACGGGCAGGATTCGTTTCGCATCCGCTCTTATCGTAATGCCGCTCAGGCGATCGAGAACCATTCCCATCAGATCAAGGACATCATTAGCGATCCCAAGAAGGTGTTGGCTATTCCCGGGATCGGGAAGGGCATGCTCACAAACTTGCAGGAGATTTTCAGTACCGGCAAGCTCGTGGTGCAAGCCGAACTGCTGCAGAAATATCATCCTTCGATGCTGCAGTTGCTGAAGATTCAAGGTCTGGGGCCGAAGACAATCGCCCTGATCTGGAGCGCCTACAAAGTTTGTGATGTGGATGGAGTCGAGAAGCTCGCGCGTGAGGGGAAAATCCGAGAACTCCCCCGCATGGGCGAGAAACATGAGGCCAAGCTGCTCAAGGCGATCGAAGACTATCGCCGTATCGGTGGTCGTTTTCTGATCGACGCGGCGGAAATCGAATGCGAAAAGCTCACCGCCTATATTGAGAAGTTTTCCGGGATCGACAAGATCACCCCTGCGGGCTCCCTGCGCCGTGGCCGCGACACCGTCGGCGACCTTGACATCCTGGTCACCGGACAATCCTGCTGCACAGAAGAAGGACGGCAGGAAGCTATCGACTATGTCGCCAAGTATCCGCCGATTATGGATGTGATTGCTCGGGGCGACAACAAGATCAGCTTTCATCTTCGCGGCGGGCTGCAGGTCGATGTGCGACTACTTCCACCGGATTCGTTCGGGGCGGCCATGCAGTACTTCACCGGATCCAAAGCCCACAACGTGGCTCTTCGCCAGCGTGCGCTGAAGATGGGCTATACCCTGAACGAATACAGTCTCGCCACCCTCGAGGGAGAAAAGCCGGTCGCCGGGAAAACAGAAGAGGAAATTTACGGCACGCTGAAGCTCGACTATATTCCACCCGAGATGCGCGAAAACCTGGGCGAGATCGAACTTGCCCAGAATCGTGCGCTACCTCAGTTGATTACGCAGAAAGATCTGCAGGGCGATGTACACATGCACACCATCGAAACCGATGGCCGCAATACGATTGAAGAGATGGCTGAAGCCGCCAAAGAGCGCGGCTACAAATACATGGCCATCACCGATCACTCCAAGAATTTGGCTTTCGCCAATGGTCTTGACGACCGTCGCGCAGTTGAGCACATCGCCCGCATCCGCGAAGTTTCGAAGAAGGTTCCCGGAATCACGATGTTTGCCGGAATCGAGGTCGATATCCTTCCCGAAGGCGATCTGGATCTGTCCGATGACGTCCTGGCGCAAATGGATCTGGTCATCGCCAGCGTGCATTCGGTATTCAATCAGGAACCCGCAAAGATGACGGAACGCCTGGTGAAAGCGATCTCGAACCCGAACACCTCGATTATCGGCCATCCGACAGGAAGGATCCTGCTGCGGCGGGATTCGTATGCCTTCGATATGCACGCCGTCCTGACTGCAGCGGCGAAGCATAAGGTCGCGATGGAACTGAACGCCTATCCTGACCGTCTCGACCTCAGCGACGCCAATCTGCGGCAAGCCAAGCAACATGCGGTGAAGGTCGTCATCAACACTGACGCGCACCACACTTCGCATATGGACAAGATCGGCTTCGGAGTTCTGCAGGCCCGCCGGGCATGGTTGACGAAAGATGACGTCTTAAACACTCTGCCCAAAGACAAGTTCGCGAAAGCCATGAAGCATGCTTGGTAGCTCGAGCCAACTGTCGGGGTTTACCGGGCCGCGCACTCAAAGTATCGCCCGTAACCTCGCCCACAGCGTAAAATCGGCAGCAAAGGAAAATTGCATGTCAAACCCGCCCGCCACACCATCTCCCACGCCGGCAGTTCCTGATCCCCCGAAAACCCCTGCCGGCCCGACCATTAACATCGGGGAGGAATTCGGCACAGCGAAAAAGAATCTTCCTTCTGGCAAGATTCTGGTCATTGCTGTCGTTGTACTGGGCATTGTGGTCGCGTTTGTATCGTTTTTGAGGCGTGCCAAACCGCAAGCCGCGGGCACGCTGGACAACGTTGCCGCGGTTGAGATACCTGGGCAAAGCTCCACCATGGTCGCCCTTACGTTCACTCTTCACAACACGAGCGATAAGATTCTTTATGTGCACACACTTCAGGGTTCGGTCAAGGCTCCCAGTGGAGATGCCACGGGCGAGGCGGTCTCTGCGGTGGATTTCGACCGCTATTTTCAAATATTCCCTGCACTGCAGAACGGCGCCAAGCCTTCGCTTTCGCCCGAAGCCAAGATTCAGCCCGGTGAAACCGCAAGTCGCACGATCATCGTCGTTTTCCCTATGACGCTCGACGCTTTTAACCGGCGGCAAGTGTTGGCCGCTGTCATCTGGCCTTACGACCAGACCGTCCCGATTGTGCTCAGCAAGTGAGGCTTGCGCGACAGCGCCCGGATGGGTTTCTATAGCGGGATGACCCGATTCCATCTTCTCCGCATATTCCTGTGTGGCTTATTCGCTCTGGTTATCGTTCTCAGCTTCGCGGCCCAGGCGCTCGACAAAGGCAAGTATCTCTTCTACGTCGGAACATATACGGAAAATGGCAGCAAGAGCAAAGGCATCTACGTTTTTCGTTATGACCCCGCCACGCAAGAAATCACGCCTCTCGGCCTTGCAGCTGAGACTACGAATCCGTCCTGGCTTGCTCTTCATCCCAGCGGACGTTTTCTATATGCGGTCAACGAGGTTGGGAACTACAAAGGGCCGAACAGCGGTGGCGTGAGTGCCTTTGCCATCGACCGAGCCACGGGCAAGCTGACGTTCTTGAATGAAGTATCCTCGCGCGGCGCCGATCCCTGCTACATTACGGTCGACAAAACCGGCAAATACGTTCTGGTCGCGAACTATACGGGTGGCAGCGTGGCGGCTTTTCCGGTCTCCGATGATGGCAAGCTCGGCGAAGCCACCGCTTTCGTGCAGCATACTGGGCGAGGATCTGATCCAAACCGCCAAGAGGGCCCTCATGCCCACTCGATCAATCTCTCGCCAGACAATCGCTTCGCCATGGTCGACGATCTCGGCCTCGACCAACTTCTGGTTTACAAATTCGATAGTTCCAACGGATCCCTCACACCTAACGCCCCGCCCTTTGCCAAACTCGACCCCGGCACCGGCCCCCGCCACTTTGCGCTGCATTCTTCTGGTAAGTTCGCCTATGTGATTGGAGAGATGAAGGGGACCGTCACCGTATTTGCGAACGATGCCAATTCAGGCGCTCTGCATCCTTTGCAGACCATTTCGACGTTGCCCAAGGACGTAAAGGGCGAAATCGAAGATGCCGAGATTGAAGTCCATCCCTCAGGCAACTTCCTCTACGCCTCCAACCGTGGAGAGGCCAACAGTATCACCCTCTTCGCAATTGATGGCCGCAAAGGCACCTTGAGCCTGGTTGAACATACTCCCACGCGAGGGAAAACCCCGCGCAGCTTCGCAATCGATCCGAGCGGAAAGCAGCTCCTCGCCGAGAACCAGCAAACCGACAGCATCGTGGTCTTTCGCATCGACCAAACGACTGGCAAGCTAACCCCAACCGGGAAAGTTTTCGAGGTTGGACGGCCGGTGTGCGTGAAATTCCTGGCGGTGAACTGAGGCGGAGGCAGAGATTACTCACCCTTCTTCACATTCGTCGCAAAAATGCACCGAGTTGCTGCGGATCTCCTTTCCACCGTAGCCGTGAGGCTGGCCATTGCTGCCTATTCTGAATAAATCTTCTCCGCACCAGGTGCGTATTCGCGTCCGGCTTCATCTCGTTATACTTCAGGCACGAGATCGATCCGTCCACCTCCAGCGCGCGATGCAACTCGTCGACGCTGACGTGCTCGCGAGCCATGTGCGATTCGATCATCTTGCCATCGTGAACTAACAAAGAAGGCTGTCCTTCCACAAAACGCCGAAATTGCCGGTTCGTACCGGAACCTCGCGCGATCAGGTCGTTCAACACTAGCAGCGTAGAAGCCGCCACCGCTCCACCCGCGACGTGTCGGGCCCGGTCATCGCATTTTGTACGGAGTTCGACAGCAGAGCAGCAACGTGAGATCGAACGGGGTGATTTGTCCGACCTCACGCTTGCCGCTTAATCGCACACCCACGAGCACTAGCAGGTAAATCATGCGCAGCACGATCTGCAACAGCACGTGCCCGCAGGGAAGAACATTTCGCTCAATTCCCACCAGTCGATGGACCGGCCGTTACGGGCACCGGCGCGTTCTTCGGAGTGCTCAGATATCCCGTGGCCTTGTCCTTCTCGACGGTCCAGATCACCAACTCGAACAGCATGTGATCGCGCCCAGAATAGAACTGAATTGGTTCGGCCACATTGCGGTCTTTCTTTTCAATGGTCTTGTCGTCCGCTGTTACGTTGAGCGTGAACTTTGCCTTTTTCGTATCAGTTTTTTTCAGCTGCAGGGCTACGGTGGAAACCGGCTGCGGTTTCGCGCCCTTCAGCAGCGTGAACTCGTAATAATTCCGATCGCCTTTGTGTTTGAGGACCTCGAGATCCGACCGTGTAGTCGCGATCAAGCCACTTTGTACTCCCAAGTCGCCAACGGTGCTCTGCAGTTTGGCCTTGGTGGCTTCCAGATCGGCCTTTGTGGTACCGAGGTCGGTTTTGACGCCACCCACATCTGTCTTTACTCCCGCGATATCGCCCGAGACTGCGGTAATCGATGCTTTTTGTTGCTCTTCCAGCCGCGCCGCCGCGGCTCGCTGTTCCGCCTGCAACTGGGCCGTGCGCTGCGCCAATTCCTTCTTCGTCATGCCGGCTTGTTGCGCCAGCGTTTCTTGCTCGGCCTCGGCTGTCTGCATGCGATTCTGCAGTTCTTTCACCTGTGCCTGACTGCTCGCCAGATCTGCCGTCAACTTCTCGATTGAAGTATGTTCGGTGTAGAACCCATATCCCGCTGCGGCCACAACCAACAATGCCAGAATCAGCAGAATCCACTTGCCGGCGTTCGAGCCGCCGTCTATCTGTCCGTCCTCATCGGCCATACACTTCCTCCTATAGAAAACAACCGTTGAATGCTGGGATAACTAATTGTTTAGCAGCCAAACCACAGTGTCAATTGCCTCGTAAGATGCAAAGCGAGGGATCGGAGCCGCATCATGAGCGAAGTTTCGGTGCTATAAGGCAAACACCCGCTTCGTTCCCGCCCGAGGAGCAAGAACCGAGCCGCTAATGCTGTGCCCGCAACGAGTCCTGCAGCGCCGGATCTGGATTACGGCGTATCTCCGCCGCCTCTCTGCCCAGCCGCTTCTCGAACTTCTGCCGAGCCTCCACGATCGATGCCAGAGTTTCCTTATCCGATAGCGACTGTCCCATCGATTCTGATTTCAGCATGCACGCGTAAGCCATTCTTGGCGGAAAGCCAGATTGATCCAGGAAATGGCCATAAGCAAACCAGTCCACCGCGCTGGCAGCCTTGTCGCCGATAGCATCGTCCAGTGCGAGGGCCGCGCGGTAGGCTTGGAGTGCCTCATTCGTGTTCCCGGCCTTTCCTTCCAGTTGCGCACGGTTCACATCTGCGACACCCTCAAGCTTTGCCATTCCCATCTGGTGTGCCAACTTTTCGGCCATCTCGTACGATTTCACCGCTGCCTGCGGCTGCGATGCTTGCGCCTGGCAGGCCGCCATGCGCAGAACGATTCCGACCATGAGATCCGGCGCCGGGCGGTCCTGGGGCCGCCGCGCGACTCTCTCGAGATAACTTCGATAGTGTGCGACTGCATCCTGGGCCTTACCCTCGCGATCCAGTTCGTGGGCGAGGTACAAATGCGCAGCCGACTTGCTCGAATCCGCGCGGAGCGCCCGTTCCCAATCCGCAAGTGCTTGATCCGGGTGTCCGCGTTGCAACTCCAACAATCCATGATCTACGAGGAGGTTCGAGTCCTTCGGGGCAAGTTTCAAGGAAGCTTCGGTCAGCGTGAACGCCTCGTCGAACCGTTTCTGCTCAACGAGGAACTTGAGCAGTGCCTGCCGAGGAGCCGGATCGGCTGGATTAGCGACAATGGACCGGCGCCATGCAGCCTCCGCCTCCTGCGGATTCCCGACTTCCAACTCCTTCCGGGCGAGCCGGGCTTGCAATTGGCTATCAAAAGAATTCAACGAAGCGGCCCGCTGCAAGTCCTTCAACTTATCCGTCTGCAAGGCAAGATAGTGCCGCGCTTGATCCATGGTTCCCCAGAGCAACAAGAGAACAGCCGCAATTATTCGTATCTTGACGGCAAGACCGCTGTCGCCGGTGGTCCATTTCCATGCTTTCGCGAAGCCTCCGCCCGCACTGGCTGCAGCACTCGCAACGCGGTAGCGGGAATTCAGCAGAAGGGCGGAGATGCGCCCATCCCGCAGCTTCCAGATGGCTCCATCAAGAATGAAGTGATGAATGTTTATTAGCGACGTGAAGATCAGAAAACTGGAGCTGAAGTCCTGATGAAGTACCCGGCTAGCCAGCCAAGGACCAGGCACGAACAGCGCAATGCCTCCGACAATCAGCACTCCGAAATACGCCAGCGGGCGCCAACTCCGCTCCAGGTTCCCGCCGTCGCCTGACGCTTCACGCCTGGCATAATAGCTCGTAATCCACAAATATTGGGCCGAATGCATCACTGCGAGCACGCCCGTGCTGTAACGGGTTTGCGGCACTTCGAGTCTCTTCCATAAGGAGAGGGCCGCCGGCACCAGGAACCATAAGCAGTGGGAAGAAAACAGGGTCAGCGAAGGAATCAGCTTGCGCCATCCCGCCTGGCGTAGCAGGTTTAGCAATCCAAATGCCGATAGCGCTATAAAACCCGCCGCAAGCACCATCTGCTCCCAGCGGCTTACACGCAAAGGAATCCCAAGAGAGAGAAACAGGGGATCGTTGGAACGTCCCGTATGAAAACCTAGGAATAACAACAAGTACGACGCAATGAACGCGCTATACAACGTTTGCCGTGTGGCTTTGTCGGGATTCGCTCCGGCCCGGCGCGCGAACATCATGAACAGGCCGTAGTTCTGAGCGCTGTAGTGCCACGGACTCCACGTGATGTAGATGGTGAAAATCCAGGGCAGCAGCCCGATCCAGAAATGTGACAACAGCAAAGTCAGCAAGATCAGGGCTGTCGTGTGAAGCGTAAAAATGCGGTACTTCTCAAAATCTTCCGCGTTGTGATACGCGCGGTAGATTGTCGCCATATAGTGCGGATAATTAAAAACCAGCGCGAGAGCGTAGAATGCCATCGCCCAGGCGCGGGTATGTGAGGCGATGGACGCATAAGTGATAACCAACAGGGGTGCCGACCAGGCTCCGCAGCCCACAACCAGGTCGAGCCACGGATTGTGAATCCATGCGATCGATGGCCGTTCGGGATTTCGCTGCGATTTGTGCATCGACAGGTCGCTATGCTCGATCCACAAATTCGCCTCCGCGGGATAGGTGCCCATGCGGTTGCTTTGAGTCTGTGGCTTGCTCGCATTATAGGTGCCTGACTCGGCATCAGCATTGCGCCGAGGAGTGCGCCAGCAGTAACGAAAGTAATTGCTTCGGGTGCGCGTTGTTGCGGGATCTCGTATTCGAAACGAATGAAAGTAGGCGGAAATCTCGATGGCCGACTTACTAACGCAGCGTTAGTTCGCGAGTCCGGTGGTTCCTTTCTTCCTTACAGGATGAACGCAGCCCGCATGGCCTCCGGAACCATCGGCTCGCACGCGATCATGCTCAGGCCCTCGCCTTCATTCTTGTAGAGGCTAGCCACCGCCGTTGCGAGCCAAAGCTGAAGAGCTGCCCCGTCGCCCTGCAGTGTTACGCGAATTTCCAACGCGTCGACTTGCTCTGAAACTGTTTTTCCCACATCGCAAACACGACTCGTGGACGCACCGCAAACACCGGCTCTTTCATGGAGAGAATATCGTCCTTCATCGTGGACATATCGAACTTGTACTTGCGCTCGTAGACCGGCAGCATCTTCCGGCGCGTCGCGACTTCAGCAATCTCGACTGTTCCTTCCACGATGATCGCTTCATGCGCGTGTTCGTTACACACGACGCAATTCGGATTCTCTTCCAAATTGCGCGCTTTCCTCGACTTACTTCCGGTGGAAAACAGGAATCGCCCATCCTGCCACAGGCCCCAGACGACCATCGTGTGGGGAGACCCGTCGGGCTTCACGGTCGTAATCCAGTAGTTATGCGACTTCTTCAGCCTCTGCTCCGCCCAAGACCATGGGAGAAGTCCCTTAGTTGTTTCAGGAAAGCCATACCCCGGCGCCTGCGGACGGCTAGCCTTTGGAGTAGCAGAAGAGCGCGAGACCTTTTTCATTGCCATGCGGCACCCGAGATCTAGAGGTGAGAACCCCTGTGAACCTCTTTGTTCTTTGTGGTGAGTTGTTTGTGACGGCGAGCTTTCCGCCTATCGGCAAACGCAAATTCTACAGATTCTTCCGGGTCCACTGATCAATCCGTGCGAGTGCTTCCCGCAGATTCTCCAGTGAATTGGCAACGCTGAATCGCAGATAGCCTTCGCCCAACGCCCCGAAACTCGTTCCCGACAGTGCCGCGACCCCAGCCTGCTCCAACAGTGCATCCGCAAGCGGCTTCGCCTTCCATCCAGTCGCGGTGATATTAGGAAACACGTAGAACGCGCCCTTCGGCATGCGGCACGAGAATCCCTTGACCTGATTCAATCCTGCGACAAAAACGTCGCGCCGGCGCTGGAACTCATCGCGCATGCGATCCACGGAGTTTTGATCGCCCTGAATAGCTTCGATCCCCGCGACCTGAGTAAAACTGGCGGTGCAGGAATTTGAATTTGTCATGAGACGCGTCATATGGGTTGCAAGATCGGCCCGCATGACACCGTAGCCCATCCGCCATCCCGTCATTGCGTACGTTTTCGAGAATCCGTCGAGCAGAATCGTCCGCTCCTGCATGCCAGGCACCGACATGATGGAGAAGTGCTGCTCACCATTGAACAAAAGGCGGCTGTAAATTTCATCAGCCAAGATCATGATGTTGCGATCGCCAATCACCTTCGCGATCTGCTCGATATCCTGCCTCCCCAGCACACCGCCGGTCGGATTCTGCGGTGAGTTGATAATGATCAGCTTGGTCCGATTGCTGATCAGCGAATCCAACTCGTTTACATCGAGCGCAAAATCGCGATCTTCTCGCAGCGCTATCGGTACCGCTCGCCCGCCGACATAGTTGATCATCGACTCATAAATCGGGAAGCCGGGGTTGGGATAGATGACCTCGTCGCCTTCATCAATCAGGGAAAGAATGCTGAAGAAGATAATCGGCTTTCCCCCGGGCACAACCACGACTTCATCGCTGGCAACCCTCACTCCGCGTGTGCGGCTCACGTATTCGGCAAGGGCCTGCCGCAATTTCGGCAGCCCGGTGGACGGACCGTAATGTGTCCACCCTTTGTGCAACGCGTCGACTGCGGCTTCCACCACATTGGCAGGCGTATCGAAATCCGGCTCTCCAATTTCGAGATGCACAATGCTTCGCCCTTGCCGCTCAAGGGCGCGTGCTTTGTTCAGGACCTCGAAAGCAGTTTCCGTCCCCAGTCGCGACATCCGACGGGCAAGCTGCAACTCGTGTTGTGCCTGGGTGGTCTTCAGCATGGCAGGAAAACTCCTCAAGAACGCAAACCGCTTATTATACGCTGGGCTTGAGCGGATCAGCTGAGCGCTTATACACTCGAGCCGGTGGGGATAGCATGGATTCCTATCTTTACGAACTCTACGCTCATCAGGAATGGGCCGACGCGGAGCACTGGCGGGCCTTTGAGGCGCATTCGCCTGCACTGAAGGATAAGGCTCTCTACGAGAGATTGCATCATATTCACCTCGTGCAACATGGTTTCCTTTGGATCACCGGCTCACGAACCTCGCCGTTCGAATACAAAAAAGCCGAAGATTATCCTGATCCTTGGGATCTAAAAAAATACGGACAGCAAGGGCTTGTGGAGTTGAACGAACGGTTGCGCACTACGAGTCCTGAGGCGCTCGAGGAAATCGTAGAGATCCCGTGGTTCCAGCCCACGCTAAAGAACAGCTGCCGGCAGGCTCTGATGCAGGCCGCAATGCACAGCCACTATCACCGCGGACAGAATGCCACCCGATTGCGCGAACTCGGCGGCGTGCCTCCCACAACCGATTTCATTTTATGGCTGCACAAAGGCCAGCCTCCGGCGGACTGGCCGTGATTCCAAACTCGTAACATTCCTTTTAAACGAACCGGGTCTTTGCGATCTCGGTGAACTGCTCCTCCCCGTCTTTTTTCCGACACAATGAATGAACCGCGCTACGCTGGATGTAAATCTATATGTTGGTATGACGACAATGCCCGCAAACACCGTAGACGCGATTGCCCAATTCAAGCTGACGCAAAAGGAGAACTGGAAGCGTTTCGCGCCGCTGGAGGCGGTCACGACATCGGCTGCAGGAGGTCTGGTGCGCTTCGCCGGAATCCAGCCTGGGATGCGCGTTCTCGACGCCGGCTGCGGCACAGGGGTGGTCGCGATCACCGCCGCCCGGCTGGGAGCCACCGTGAAAGGCGCAGACCTGACGCCGCAGCTGCTTGAGCGGGCACGCGAAAATTCGCAAATTGCGGACGCAAATGTCGGGTGGACCGAAGCCGATGTCGAGCAACTACCCTTTGGCGACGGAGAATTTGACGCCGTCCTCAGTCAGTTCGCGCACATGTTCGCGCCTCGTCCCGAGGTTGCGATCCGCGAAATGCTCCGCATACTTCGCCCCGGAGGAACGATCGCATTTTCCACCTGGCCCCCTGAACTGCTCGTCGGCCGCACGGCGATGCTCGCAATGCGTTTCATGCCACCTCCCCCGCCCGGCGTTTCCAGCCCAATGCTGTGGGGAGATCCCAATTTCATCCAGCAGCAACTCGGCAAGTCCGTCGACCAAATTGTCTTCGACCGGCAGGACATCCTGGTGCCCGCGCTCAGCCCACAACACTTCCGTGCGGCCATAGAGCGATCCGCAGGCCCCATTATCAAGATGGTCGAAACCCTCGCCGCCACGAACCCCGATCGCCTGGAAGAATATCGTAAGGAATTCGACGCGATTGTCACGGAATATATGCAGGACAACGTGGTTCGGCAAGGCTATCTGATGACCCGCGCCCGCAAGATTTGAGAGAGGTTGCCGCGGATTAGAAACTCATAGTTGCCTTATGCGTGGAGAACCGCGGAATCCATGGCGTTTTTAGAGCCTTAGAAGAACCGGCAATGGCAACTTATTCTGAAACGCTGTGCTCTTCATTCTGCGAGCGCAGAACCCGATCCACCGAGTACGGGGCCCTCCGGCTAGGCTCGTGATAATGCCGCACCTGCATCTCGCCCAACAGTCCGATCGCCAGGAGGTTCAATCCGCCAAGCAGGAGACCGAGTGCAGCCATCATCAGCGGCCCGTGTGAAGCCATGACGGGCACGTGCCGCAGAAATTTCTCGACGCCGAGCCAGAGCACGATCGCGCTGCCGCCAAAGATGCTCATCATTCCGAAGGTGCCGAAGAAGTGCAGCGGACGGGAGAGATACTTCAACAGAAACCGGATCGTCAATAGATCGAAGAACACGCGGAACGTGCGCGTGATGCCATAATGCGACGCACCCCGCTCGCGATTGACATTCTTGATTGGGACTTCGCAGATGGTCGCGCCATGCCACGAAGCCAGAGCCGGAATGAACCGGTGCAGTTCGCCGTACAACGGTACCTGCTCCAGGATGTCGCGCCGATAAGCCTTGAAGGTCGTCCCAAAATCGTGGATATCTACGCCGCTGATCTTCGCCATCATCCAGTTGGCGATGCGCGACGGAATGCGCCGCATCCAGAAATTGTCAACGCGGTTCTTGCGCCAGCCGCTGACGATGTCGTACCCCTCAGCGACTTTTTCGAGGAACATCGGAATGTCGTTGGGATCGTGCTGCAGATCACCATCCATGGCGATGATGTACTCGCCGCGCGCGTGATCGAACCCCGCCGCCAGCCCTGCGGTTTGCCCAAAATTTCGCCGCAGTTTAACTACGGTTACACGGCTGTCAACAGCAGCGATCTCCCGTAGCATGGCGAAGGTGTGATCGCTCGAGCCGTCATCAACCAAAACGATTTCGAAGCTCTCGCCATGGGTTTCCATGACTACCTTGAGGCGGTCATAGAGGTCGGTGACGTTTTCTTCCTCGTTATGTAAGGGAACGACGATAGAGTACTTTGGCACAGTTGTTCGATTATAAACGACCGCCGCAGGATTCGAATATCAGCCGTTTGTAAACAGATGCCCGCAAGTAACGCCTTACCAGAGCATGGGGATCAGGCGATCCAGCCGCCGCCGACCACCACATCTCCGTCGTAGAAAACCGCTGCCTGCCCCGGGGTAATCGCTCGCTGGGGCTCGTCGAAGGTAACGAGCATTTCGCCTTCACCTGAACGCGCAATAGTGGCAGCCGCGGGCTCGTGCCGATGCCGGATCTTCACCTTAACGCGCGCCGGCTTATGGAGATCATCCACAGAGATCAGATTCGTTCGACGCGTACGCAGGGTGCAGGAATAGAGATGCTCGTCCCCTCCCACGATCACCTGCTTGTCAGCACCACTGACCTGGATCACGTATAGCGGCGATCCTGTGGCGATCCCCAACCCCTTGCGCTGACCAACTGTGAAATTGTGGATGCCAGTATGCTCGCCAATCACCTCGCCGCTGGTTGTAACCAGTTGACCAGAAGTGTCAGGCAGCTTTCCGCCCTGCTCGGCGAGATATGCATCGATAAAACGCTTGTAGTCGCCGCCGGGGACAAAGCAGATCTCCTGCGAATCAGGTTTCTCAGCGATGGCGAGGCCGTGCCGATGGGCCAATTTCCGGACCTGCGGCTTGGTCATATCACCTAGCGGGAATAGCGTGCGGCTCAGTTGTTCCTGAGTCAGGCCGAAGAGAAAATAGGTCTGGTCTTTACTCGCATCTGCCGGACGCTTCAGCAGCCAGCGTCCGCGAACGTCGTCGTAAGAGACACGGGCATAATGCCCAGTAGCAACGCGCTCAGCGCCAATCTGCTGGGCAACAATCAGTAGCTGATCAAACTTCAAGTGATTGTTGCAGAGGCTGCAAGGGATGGGAGTGCGTCCGGAGAGATACTCTTCCACGAAGGGACGCACCACGTCACGCTCAAAACGCTCTTCATGATTTACGACGTAATAGGGTATTCCGATCTGCTGGGCGACGCGGCGGGCGTCGTAAACGTCATCCAGAGAACAGCAGCGTCCATGAACGGCCTCTGGCATTCCTTCGCGGCCAGCGAGTCGGCGCTGGTTCCAAAGCTGCATCGTGAGCCCGATGACGTTGTGCCCTTCAGCGCACAGCATGGCGGCGACGGTGGAAGAATCCACACCGCCCGACATAGCTACAGCGATGGTGTCTGAATTCAGCTTCCAGCTCCTGGCTCTTAGCGAACTACGTTGACTTGCGACTTGTACTTCGGCGAGAGTTCGCGTAACCGGCCCACGGTTTCAGGAACTAACGTTAAGGCAAAATCGATATCCGATTCTGTCGTTTGCTTGCCCAGACTGAAGCGGATGCTCGCCCGCGCCTGCTCCGGACGCAAGCCCATAGCGATTAACACGTGCGACGGTTCGATCGCGCCGGAAGAGCACGCCGCGCCGGTGGAAACCGCCAATCCTTTTAGATCCAGCGCAATGACCAAAGATTCACCCTCGATGTGGTCAAAATGAATATTCGTCGTGTTGGGAACCCGCGTCGCGACTGCACCATTCACACCGGCTTCGCCCAACTGCGCGAGAATTCCCTGCTCCAGACGATCCCGCATCGCCGCCATCTTTTTGTCATCGCCGCGCTCGAACGATTCCTTTGCCAATTGAGCAGCTCTTCCCAAGCCCACGATCCCAGGGACATTTTCCGTCCCCGCCCGACGCGAGCGCTCGTGCCGTCCGCCGTGAAATAGAGGCTGGATACGAGTTCCTTTCTTCACATACAGCGCGCCCACGCCTTGCGCCGCATGAATCTTGTGTCCCGAGATCGAGAGCCCATCGCAGCCGATTCGGCGGACATCAATTGGAACTTTGGCGGCTGCCTGCACCGCATCTGTGTGAAACAGAATCTGTGCTTCCGCAGCAATTTTCCCGACCGGTTCCAACGGTTGCAGGACTCCGGTTTCATTGTTCGCCATCATCAACGAAATCAGTTTTGTGTTCGGCCGCAAGGCACGGCGCACATCGTCGGGGTCGAACAGACCTCGCCCATCGACTGGAAGCACAGTCACGTCGCAGCCGATCTTTTCCAGATGCTTGCAGGCATGGAGTACCGCGTGATGCTCGATGCTCGACGTAATCACGTGATCGCCAGCGGCCACCCATCCGGCAATGGCAAGGTTGTCACTCTCCGTTCCGCCACTGGTAAACACCACCTCCGACGCGCTGCAGCCAAGCAGATCGGAGACCAATTCGCGCGCGTCTTCGACGGCAGCCCGGGTTCCTTGCCCATGATGATGGATCGACGAGGCGTTGCCGAAGCGCTCCCCAAAATACGGACGCATAGCCTCGAACACCTGGGGCAAAACCGGCGTGGTTGCGTTGTTGTCGAGGTAGACGCGGTGCATACAGAACCCGCATCTATTTTACGGGAATTACCCGTAGAGACGTAGCTTGCTACGTCTTGCCGACAGCATTCCGAACGATGGCGAAAGAGACGTTGCAAGCAACGTCTCTACAAAAGGATGGGCGCATGAGTGCTTTCCGGACAGCCAAATGCGGCTGTTCCCCCATAAACGTTTCTAACGCTGGTCGATCGCCAGGTAGTGGTTGGGATATTCCGGGCCCATATACTCCGCCCTTGGCCGAATCAACCGATTGTCGTCCAGCTGCTCAATCACATGCGCGGCCCACCCGCTGATTCGTGACACAGCGAAAATCGGAGTGAAGAGGTCCACATCGATCCCTAAGGTGTGGTACGTCGATGCCGAATAGAAGTCCACATTGGCGTTTAGCTTCTTCTCGGCTTTTACGAATTCTTCGATCTTGTGGGAAATCTCGAACCACTTCCCCTGCCCGCTGGAGTTGCCAAGATCGCGAGACATCACACGCAGATGGGTGGCGCGCGGGTCTTCGGTGTGATACACGCGGTGGCCAAATCCGGGAATCTTCTTCTTCTGTGCCAACATCCCTTTCACGTAGTCGATAGCGTCGGCGCCCGATTCATCGATGGCTTCCAGAATGCGGAACACCGCCTCGTTCGCCCCCCCGTGCAATGGCCCTTTGAGCGCGCCAATCGCGGAGGTTATCGCCGAATGCATATCCGACAAGGTCGCAGCCGTAACTCGAGCCGCGAACGTGGAAGCGTTCAATTCGTGATCTGCGTGAAGGATCAGAGCAATATCGAGCGCGTGCTCCGCTGTAGACGACGGATGCATGCCATTCAGCATCAGTAGGAAATTCGCAGCATGGGAAAGCGCACGATCGGGCTCGACGACCGGCTTGCCCTTGCGGATGCGATCGTAAGCCGCGACGATCATCGCGATCTGCGAGGTCAGACGAATAGCCTTATCGACATTCGCTTTCCGGTCGTTGCTGTTTTCTTCCGGATCGTAGAACGACAATGCCGAAACCACAGTGCGCAATACGTCCATGGGCAAAGCGTGGCGCGGCGCATTGTGCAGCAGCGTGATGACCGATGCGTCCAGCTTCCGCGCTTCGGCTAACCGCTCATGCAGCTCGCGCAGTTCCTGCCGAGTTGGAAGCTTGCCGAACCACAGCAGATAGCACGTCTCCTCGAAATTGGAGTGGTCGGCCAATTCATGGATGTCAACGCCGCGATAGGCGAGCACGCCACGGTCGCCGTCGATGTAGCAGATCTTCGAATTCGTGGCAACGACGCCCTCGAGCCCCTTAGGAGCATGAGTTGTAGTCACGCTGGACATTCTCGTCTCGCCGGAATGGATTTTTGTTGCCGGGCCGCGCAAGGAGGGACGCGGAGTGCAACCTCTGTTTATACCTGAAACGGTCTGCCGTTTCCAACGGCCCTTCCGTAATGCTTACGCTTATGCCTGGCACGCATCTAACCGTTAGATGCCGGAATAAGTGGTGCTTTTGCCTGCGATTGTCAGCTGAGCCGCAACAGAAAGGGGCCGTTCATGTCAGCCATGACCATTTTGTCAACCAGCGCCTGGAGAGCGTATAGTTAAAGGTTTGCTTGAAGTGCTTCGGATTCGTTGCCATTCGTCACTCCGCGTGGAGGAATCACCCAGGATGAAACGGTTTTTTTCGATTGCGCTCGCTTGCGCGCTGCTCTGCTCCACAGCCGCGGTTGCCGATGAGGGTATGTGGCTGTACAACGAACCCCCAAGAGACAAAATCAAGGCCACGTACGGGTTCGAACTCACCCCATCGTGGCTCGATCACGTTCAGCTGTCATCCGTACGATTCAATAATGGTGGTTCGGGATCATTCGTATCGCCCGATGGACTCACATTCACCAACCATCACGTGGGCGCGGCTTGCGTGCAGCAGCTTTCGACGGAAGGTCACGATTACATCAAGACGGGCTTCTACGCCAAAACTCAGGTCGAGGAGGCAAAGTGCCCGAACCTCGAATTGAATCAACTGGTCGGGATCGACGACGTGACCGACAAAGTAAATGCCGCCGTTAAACCGGGGATGTCGGCCGCTGAAACCGGGGCGGCGCAGCGCGCAGCCATGTCACAGATTGAAAAAGACTGCACGACGAGCACCGGGCTGCGATGCGACGTCGTCATCTTTTACTCCGGGCAAGTCTACAACCTGTACAAGTACAAGAAGTACACGGACGTGAGGCTCGTATTCGCGCCGGAGTTCGACATTGCATTTTTCGGAGGCGATCCCGACAACTTCACCTATCCTCGCTACGATCTCGACATCACATTTTTTCGCGTATACGAGAACGGAAAGCCCGCACACTTGGAGAATTATCTGACCTGGTCGGCGACAGGAGTAATAGATGGCGATTTGATCTTCGTCTCCGGCCATCCCGGCAACACGGGGCGTCTTCTGACTATGGCCCAGCTTGAATTTCTTCGAGATGTCCAATACCCGTCAGTGCTCAACATTTTGAAGCGGCGTATCGCTCTGCTGCAGGACTTCAGCCAACAATCCGCGGAGAACGCTCGCGTCGCGAAGGAAGATCTCTTTGGCTTACAAAACTCGCTTAAGGGAGTCAACGGGTACCAGTCGGGCTTGTTAGACAAGACCATCATGGATCAGAAGGTCAACGACGAGGCCAGGCTGCATGCCAGTTTCAAGTCGGATCCGAAGAATGCCGGAGCGGCCGATCCTTGGGATGAAATCGCCCAGGCGATTAAGGTTCAGCAGTCGATTTACATGAATCTGACCTACGTAGAGCGCCTGCGAGGATTCCCCCGCCTGGCGGCTAATGCACGGACGCTGGTCCGTGCCTCTACTGAAAAAACGTTGCCCAACCAGGATCGCTTACGCGAGTTTCGCGATTCCGCTTTACCCTCACTGGAACAGCAGCTCTTCTCAACTGAGCCGATCTACAAAAATCTCGAGATGGTGGACCTGAGTGAATCGCTCACCGAAATGGAAGAGGCTCTTGGCAAAGACAATTCTGACGTCCAGAAACTTTTGCAGGGAAAAACACCGTCCGATGCGGCCAAAGACCTGATCAACAACACGAAGCTCGACGATGTTTCCGTGCGGAAGCAACTGTACGAAGGCGGAAAAGCAGCCATTGACGCCAGTACTGACCCGCTAATCGTCGTGATGCGCGCGATTGATCCCAACGCTCGTGCAGTCCGCAAGGAATTCGAGGATAAGGTCGACTCGGTTGTGCGGCGCGATGGTGGTGTGGTCGCCAAAGCGCGCTTTGCGCAAAGCGGATTCACCCAGCCCCCGGACGCGACCTTCACGCTTCGTCTAAGTTACGGAGTCGTGAAGGGTTATCAGGAGAACGGCAAGGCGATTCCCTTTGCTACCAATCTGGGCGGGGCGTACGAACATGCCTCCGAGCATGGCAGCCAGCCGCCTTACAGCCTGCCGGTAAGCTGGATTAAGTCAAAGTCGACGTTGGATCTCAAAACTCCATTTAACTTTGTGTCCACGGTCGACATTATTGGAGGCAGCTCGGGATCTCCTGCGGTAAACACGAAAGGTGAGGTCGTCGGCATTATTTTCGACGGCAACATTCAATCTCTGCCATGGAACTTTGCGTACAGCGATGCCCAGGGTCGTGCGGTCGCTGTGGACTCGCGTGCGATTCAGGAAGCGTTGCGGAAGATTTACGGAGCGACGGCTCTGGCCGACGAAATCATGGGCAAGAAGGCTGCAGGAGCCGCCGCCGGAAAGTAGAAATAGGGCGCATTCATGTCGGCCAGATACTTAGTGCGGTCTTACTGAGAATCTGCTCCTGTACCGACGCGTTGAGCGGCAGCCCACGGAACGCATCCAGATTTTTTCTGATGTCGGGAACCCCCGGACCTGGCCAGTCCGTGCCGAATAGCGTCTTGTACGCGATTTCTTCCAGGCGTGGAAAATATTTCATGAGAGTTTTCGGCGGTATCCCGCTGATGTCGAGATAGACATTCGGATGGCGGCGGACAAGGAAGAACGCCGTCTGCATCCAGAGCGGGCGCCCGCCATGGGCCAGAAGTATTTTCAGCTTGGGGAAGTCGACGGCGACGTCGTCCACATAGATCGGGTCGCCATACTTGTTACGCGCGCCGGGAAAGATAGAGGTTCCGGTGTGAAACATGACCGGAACACCATTGGCTTCGGCTGCACGGTAGATAATCTCCAGTTCCTTGGCCCCACTCAAGTAGTCATTGGGGAATAGTAGTTGGTGCGGCGGGTGGATCTTGATCATCTGCAGGCCCAGGCGCAGGATCTGCTCGACATCTGCCAGGACATTGGTCGTGTGCCGCGGATGCAAACTGCCACACGATAGCAAGCGTCTTGCGTCTTCCTTCACGTAGTTCGCAACGAACTGATTCACGCCGCTGGTGAATCCGATCACCTCCGGCGCCACGTAGTTGATCAGCATCGCGCGATCAATGCCGCTCGTGTCCATGAACTTAAGGAAAGCTTTGGGCGAGCGACAGAATTCAACGATCTGATCAAAGTTGGGTCGCTTGTGTTTCATCAACTCCAGCGCATGCGGCTTGAACATTTCTATCGGCTGGATGTGGATGTGGCAGTCGGTAATCATCTCGCAGGGTCGATCCGTTCAGCGCGCATTCTATCAGCCAGCCGCGGGACACGGCACGAATGAGGACCAGTCAATGCCTTGTTGGAAGTGTTCGTCGGGCTCGAAAGCCGTCTTAAAGGTGAATGCAAACTGCGTCGGACCGTGCTTTTCCAGATGGGCCAACCGCTTGGTCGCTTCATCGAGTCCGGGGCGGTGTCCCGCTGGAACCCACCACAGGGCCATATACGTCCCTAAGAATCTTTGGAACCATTCTTCTCTTTGACGGAGAAGTTCGGCGTGCGCCGTCTTGTAGACGTAGTGGCGAAGCGACGCAATCGAATCCCAGACCGACATGTTGATGAGAATGTGGTCATCCTCGGGATAGGGTCGAAAATAGGTCGCATTACCGACCGGCGTCTGCAGCCGCCAGATGAATCCAGGGCTGCGATCAGCAAGGGCATTGATTTCATCGAGACGCGAGACAAATCCGGACATCAGACGATCTTCAATCGGAGCCCTCACTCGACCTATATTGACTTGGGCAAGGTGGTAAATGGACATTCGATCTCGCTCCTTGCAGCTGCCTTAATTCTGACTATTCTGCGCTGCCGCCAGCACGGCCCTCTTCGTAAAGACTCGAATCATCTCGCGACGATACTCCGGAGTCAGGGCAGAAGTTGTCAAAGGTTTGCTAACTCTGGCGGCCAGATCACCGGCGGCTTCTGCGAGCGCTTCGTCCATAGCCTGCCCTTCCAACAGTTCCGTTGCGCCACGGACAAGTAAAGGCGCCGGGTTCACGGCGGTGATGCCAATGCGAGCGTCGGAAATGTGGTCATCTGAACGCTTCAGAGCTACCGCTACACCGGCGAGGGGATAATCAATCGATCCGCGAACGCGGAGCTTCCGGTACACGCCTTTGTAGTCCGCGGACGAAGCAGGCAAGAAAATACGCGTTACGAGCTCATTTGGCCGCAGCTTGCGATAGCTGTCACCGAGGCCAGTGTAGAAATTGGCCAGCGCGATGCGGCGAGTGCCCTCAGGACTAGCGATTTCGATCTCCGCACTCAGACAAAGCAGCGCGGGAGGGGTATCGCCGGAGAAGGCGGCCCAGCATTTTGTGCCGCCGGGCGCTACATGGCACAGGTCGCCATCTTTCTTGATACAGAAGCCGCATCCTTTGCGCCAGGTAAGCGACTGGTTATACCAGAGGCAGCGCGTATCAAGGCAGATGTTGCCGCCGATTGTGCCCATGTTTCGCAGAACCGGCGATGCAACTGTTGCCGCCGCTTCGGTCAAGACAGGATAGTGTGCGCGCAAGAACTCAGATCGTTCAATGCTTCGAATTGTGGTGAGCGCGCCAATTTCGGCTCCGCCGTCCGGTTGCGGTCTGATGCCGCGAAGGTCCGCGATCCCGCGCAGGTCAAGCACATATTCTGGCTCGAACAACTTCTGACGCATCGATGGGATAAGGTCGGTGCCTCCGGCGAGCAGGCGGATGTTTGCATAGTGTTTGACGAGATTCTCCAGCGCTTCTTGCATGGATCGAGGCCGGAGCAGCTTGAACTGCGGCAGACTCAATCCGCACCTCCCATCGCCTGGCGCGCTGGATCTAAGTGATGTCGTTCAGGACCCTTGCCCTTGAACCAAAGCGAGCCACCATGCTCGCGGAAGCGGTCCGGCGAAGCAGGATCGACGCCTTCCGTAAGATTCAGAGCTTTCGTATTTTTTTTAGCCCGCAGTGTGGCGAGTACCCTCTCTGCAGTAAATGGCGACTCATGCAATCGAATCCCGACTGCGTCATAGATGGCGTTTGCGATTGCCGGTATGGTGGCCGCCAATGATCCTTCGCTGCACTCCTTCGCACCGAAGGGACCCTCCGGGTCGACACTCTCCACGATGATCGGTTCGATATCGGGAGATTCAATCGATGATGGGCTGCGATATTCGAGCAGGCCCGGATTCATCAGCATGCCGTCTTTCCAGACCATCTCTTCCGTCAGAGCCTGGCCCATGCCCATCCACACTGAGCCGATGATCTGACCCTCAACGGCGACCGGGTTGAGCGCTCGGCCGCAGTCGTGCGCGGCCCAGACCTTGTGAACCGTAACGTCGCCGGTCTCTTCATCGACGCTGACCTCGGCCACTTGGGCGGAATACGAGTACGCTGGCGAGGGTCCGACACCAGCGCCTTTGTGCTTGCCGCCACGCGCTTCAGGAGGTGGCGCATAAGATCCCGTGCCGGTGAGTGCGCCGTGAAAATCAATGGCGGTTACGACTGCTTCTTCGAAGGTCATCTCATCTTTGGGACCTTCGTCTTTGCGCTTCTGCTGGAGTGAGCCACGCAGGATTTGTCCTTCGACGTGGCCGCTCACGGACGCTGGTTGGGAATTGTCGAAGGAAGATAACCCATGTGGGGACGTCCGCCCTCGGGAGCCTGCCCTGAGGGAAGTCGAAAACGCCGGTCCGGGCGATGTTTGCCCGGACGATACGTGTTCGGTCGAAAAATCCTGGTTGACTATGTCATCGCGGAAAATAAGGTTCTCGATGGAACATCCCATCTTCTTAGCCGCAGCAGCTGCTATTAGCTTCTTCACCTCTGTCGCGGCGCGCAGCGTGGCGTTTCCCGCCATGAACGTCACTCGGCTTGAATATGAGCCGATGTCGATGGGGGTCAAATCGGTATCAGCTGCGACCACGCGTACCCGCGAGAGCGAGCATCCCAGAACTTCGGCGGCAATCTGCGCGGTCATGGTATCGGAGCCCTGGCCAAATTCGGAGGCACCCGTGTAGACAACTACTCCGCCATCCCGGTCAATCTTGATGTTTACCGTCGAGTGCGGCATGTCGGAACGGATAATGGAATTGGCAGCGCCGCTGACATAATGGCTGCAGGCGATGCCCAGGCCACGACCCTTGGGCAACTTACCTTTGCGGTCCTTCCAGCCTGAACGTCGCACAACCTGATCGATACATTCCGGCAACCCGTAGCTTTGTACTCGCAAACCGTTCACGGTGATGCACGGTGGCTGCAGAAGATTGCGGCGGCGGATTTCAGCGGGATCCAAGCCGATCTTGGCCGCGAGTTCATCGAGTTGCGATTCGAAGGCAAACCGGACATTTACCGTACCGTGGCCCCGCATGGCACCGCAGGCTGGCTTATTTGTCAGCACGCGGTAACCGTCATACTCAATATTGGGAATTTCGTAGAGTGCGCCGAGTAGGGCACCAGAATACAAAATCGTGACGACTCCATACGAGCAATAGGCGCCACCATCCTGCACTACGCGAGCCTTGACGGCAGTGATGCGACCGTCGTTCTTCACGCCAGTCTTAAGGTCGATGATCGTGCGAGGCCGTCCGCGATGCGCCCAGAACACTTCTTCCCGTGCGTAGGTGATTTTCACCGGAGCATTCGCCTTCCGCGCGGCGACGGCTGCGATGATCTCCAGGGGTATGACTTCGCTCTTGCCGCCGAATCCGCCGCCCACCAGCGGTTTAATCACGCGGATCTGTGCCATCGGCATTTCGAGCACAAGAGAAAGTTTGTGCTGTAAGTAGTACGGGACCTGCGTCGAGGACCAAACCGTGAGACGCCCGGGCTTGCCACTCTGTGGATCGATTTCGAAGCCGGCCAGCGTGGAATGTGGCTCCATGGCAGCGTGGGTCACTTCATTGGCGATGAATCGCGCTTCGGCCACCCGATCGGCTTCGGCGAATCCTTTTTCAGGATCGCCAAACACGTGGTGATAGTCCTTCTCGATATTGTGCGGCTTGTTATCGTGAATGAGATCGCGTTCCGCATTCATCGATATCTCAGGATCGAAATAGCCGGGCAGTACTTCGTAGTCCACGTCGATCAGTTCGAGCGCCTTCTCCGCGATGGCTTCGGTAGTCGCAACAACACAGGCGACGTTGTCTCCGACGTAGCGGACTTTATCCAGTGCCAACGGATATTCATCGTGCCCCACGGGGAGGATTCCATAGGTTTTCGGTGCATCTTTACCGAGGACAACGGCGATCACGCCCTCGAGTTGTTCGGCGCGTCGGGAATCGATGTTTCTGATATGTGCGTGCGGATAAGGCGAATGCAGGATCTTGCCAATCATCATGCCAGATGCGCTGAGATCGTCGGTGTACTTGCCTGCGCCGGTAGTCTTCTCCGCGGCATCAACCATGGCTGTGGGTTTCCCAATGACGGAGAATCCCATCGTTGATCCGTGATCGTTGGTCTTTGGCATCTCGTTGCTCGCTTAGGTTTGCACTTCAGTTGCGCGTTCCGCCGCAATTGCAGAGCGAATTGCCTCATACATCTGGTTATATCCAGTGCAGCGGCATAAATTGCTGCTGAGGGCCGCGCGGATGTCATCTTCCGACGGATCGGGATTCTCGGCCAATAGCGACTTCACTGTCATAATGAAACCGGGCGTGCAGTATCCGCATTGCGCACCACCCCAATCCCCGTATGCTTTCTGAATTGCCACGAGACTGCCATGCTCGCTCACGCCCTCGATTGTCGCTATCTCCTGCCCTTCGCAACTCGCCGCTAGCAGAGTGCACGACATCATCGCAATCCCCTCGACGAGAACCGTGCATGCTCCACAGGAAGAGTCATCGCACCCGCGTTTGGAACCGGTAAGCTGCAACTGCTGCCGGAGCACATCGAGCAGCAAGGCGCTGGGCTCGACACCCACTTCATACACCCGGCCGTTGACACGGAGTTCAATGAGTTCTTTTTTCATAGCAGTGAGCAGTGAGCAGTGAGCAATGAGTGAGCGTTTGTTTGCTCAACGCTCATTGCGCATAGCTCGTTGCTTCAGTACACGGGCACCTTCTGATCCACGCGCCGCGACCAGGCGTCGATGCCACCACGCATGGATTGTGTTTTTTCGAATCCTTGTTGCCGGAGCCACACGGTTACATTCATCGAGCGCACCCCGTGATGGCACACGACCACAATGTGATCATCCGGGTCGAGTTCCTGATGGGCGCGGGACGGCACCTCGCCCATCGGCATCAGTTTTGCACCGGATATCTTTGCGGTTTCAAACTCCCAAGGCTCGCGGACATCGAGCACCGTGAGCGACTCCCCCGCGTCGAGCTTGCCTTTTAATTCTTCAGCCGTAATCTCGTAGTCCATGGCGCTGACTATTTTCCAGTCCACTTCGGCGGACGTTTCTCGAGGAACGCACGGATGCCTTCCTGCGCGTCTTGCGTCTTCATGAGTTCTTCAAAATAAGTTTTCTCGGCCCGCGCAAGACCTTTATCGAAATGCATAGAGTCCCAGGCATACGAAGCCTTTTTCGCGACCGATAGAGCCGACGGACTCAAACGCAATAACTGCGCAACGTAAGCCTGTACGGTAGAATCCAACAGGTGATCGGGTACCGACCGCGTCGCCAGTCCGATCTCGCCGGCTTCCCTGCCCGTCACCGATCGGCCCGTGAGAATCAGTTCTGCCGCCTTTTTTTGTCCAACGAGCGCGGCCAAAGCCGTACAGGCCACCGGCGGAAAACATCCCAGCTTGATCTCCGGGAATCCCCATTCCGCATCCTCGCTGGTGTAAACGAGATCGCACACCGTCGCCAGTTCCGCACCGCCACCCAAACAAAGTCCGTGAACAGCCGCGACCGTTACCTTCGGCATTGCCACGAGCGCACGCACAAGCGCGTGAAACTTCGTGAGCATTTCCTCGACTTTTTCGGGAAGATGAACGGCAATATCTACTCCAGCAGAAAAGGCCTTGCCTTCCCCGCTCACGACCACAGCCATTACCTGCGATTGCGACTCGATCGCGGCGAGAAGGTGCGCCAGTTCCTCCATCATCGGAATATCGATGACGTTCACCGGCGGATTCCGGAGGACAATGCGAACAACCGCATCCTCGATTTCGAATGAGATGCGCGCCAGTTTTGAGTCTGCAGAAGCGATGGTCATACGCTTAGATGTTGATCGCGGACTTTCTCACTTCTCCGATCGTAGCTAGCGGATCGCGTGCGCCGGTTTTCTCCGCAATCCATTTGTTCTCCGTCTCAATAATCTCGAGCAGCAACTTTTTGTCGGCCGCGCTTGGCATGTATTCCTTCAGATGCTCTTCGTATGCGTGATCGTCGAGCGGTTCACCCGTCTGGGCGTGAAACTTCTGGTTGGCCCAGCGTCCGATGAAACGGTTGAACTTGATGTCAGGGGCATACAACCTAGACTCACCCGACTTCAGGTAGCCGTTGAACCTCTGGATCAGTCCCGCCACTTCCTCGCGATAGAGGTGACGATTGTAGTCGTTGAGATCGTCGAGGTCGGCGGCCTTGTCATTCTTCGGCTCGTCGTAACGGCCCTTGATACCCCACACATACGCCCAGTGCGCCGACGAAGAATGATCGGTTCCGAACAGATCGTAGGAACTCGAAATCCACTTATTGAGATACTTCTGAATCAGCCACCCGGGGATGACGCCTGCTTCGACGATGCGGCGAAGGCCATCATTGCCCGTGCCCATGTGGAAGGCCTCTTCCCGGAGCATATACGACATCGAGCGTCCCAAGGGAGCAAAAGCGGAGTACTTCAACATCTGCAACTGGAATTTGCCGTCACGATCGACGAAATCGGTATAAGTGAAAAAGTCCATCCAATTGTCGACATCAACATTAAACGCGCCCAGCAGTCGCTTGTTCTCGAAGGCCCGGCGCTCCAACATTTTCTGCGCTTCTACCTTGCCCGAATATCCGAAGTGATCGATTAGCAGAGCGCACATCTGCCACCCGTGGCGCATCTCTTCGATCATGACGCGCGTGATCGCGCGGCGATCCCAATCGGTGGGTGCATTTTCCAGCAGGTTGCGCTGCTGCTCGACGCTGGCAAACTCTGTGTCGCCCTGGTAGACGATCATGTTCATCAACGCATCGCGCATCTGTTGCGTCGGAATCTGGCGCAGGTTCTCCCACTTGAGTTTTCCCTTGTAGTGACCGAATTCAATGTCTCCTGTCTCAATCGCGCCGTAGAGCGTGTCAAACTGGAAGGCCTCAATATCATCAGTATTGACGCCAATTTCCTTACGCCAGTCATTAAACAGGCCTATCCAGTCGCTGAAAGTTCCGATTTTTGCTACTTTTCCCGGCATATCAACCTCTTTCACCACTGAGGAAACACGGGGGGAAGCTTGTGCGCTTCTGTGCTCTCTGGTATGAGCATTGTCATCCCATGTTTAACCACACGGATTTCAGTTCCGTGTAGTGTTCGATCGCGTGCGCTCCGAGTTCGCGGCCGAAGCCGGAGCTCTTGTATCCACCAAACGGGAGCGCCGCATCCATCAAGCCGTAGGTGTTGATCCAGATGGTTCCAGCTTTCAGGCGCCGCGAGACGGTGTGTGCTTTCTTTAACTCGCGAGTCCAGACGGCGGCCGCCAGACCGTACGGATTGTTGTTGGCCCGTTCGATCACTTCGTCGATATCGTCGAACACCATCACCGAGAGAACCGGCCCGAAGATTTCCTCCTGCGCAATCTTCATCTCGTTCTTCACATCGCCGAAGATCGTGGGCTCGAGAAAGAACCCCTTGCCGCCGCTGACTGACGTGCGATGGCCCCCGGCCACTAACGTCGCGCCCTCGCTCTTCCCCGCCTCGATGTAACCCAGAACGGCTTTCATCTGCTCCTGGCTGACGATCGCTCCAAGACGCGTCTTCGGGTCAAGGGGGTCCGCAGGACGCATCTTTGACGCACGCGCGACGAGCTTCTCCGTGAATTCGTCCTTTAGCTTGCTCTCAAGAAAGAGACGCGAACCCGCGTTACAAACTTCGCCTTTCCCGTAGAAGATCCCGTTGATCGCACCCTTAACGGCGCTGTCGACGTCTGCGTCAGAAAAGACAATGTTCGGTGATTTGCCCCCGAGTTCGAGCGTCACGCGCTTCAGCGTATCGGCCGCGCCGCGCATAATTTCCTTGCCCACGGAGGTCGAGCCCGTGAACGCGATCTTGTCAATTGCGGGATGCGCGACGATCGCTTTGCCGGTGGCTGGACCGCCGGTGACAATATTGATCACCCCCGCGGGAAAACCAGCTTCGATCGATAGCTCGCCCAGCCGCAGCGTCGTGAGCGGAGTCTGCTCCGCAGGCTTCACAACAACCGTGTTCCCGCAAGCTAGCGCAGGACCCAACTTCCACGATGCCAACAGCAACGGGAAGTTCCAGGGAACAATCAGACCAACCACTCCGACCGACTCGCGCAGTGTGTAGGTAAATGCGGTCTCGAAGGTGTTGACGGTTTCGCCGTGGATCTTGGTCGCCACTCCCGCGTAATAGCGCAGGACGTCGATGACCATCGGCATATCAACGTAGCGCGACTCGAAAATCGGCTTCCCGTTATCGAGCGTTTCGAGTTCGGCAAGTTCATCGACGTTCTTTTCGACGAGCTCGGAGAGTTTCCACAACAGTCTTCCGCGCTCGCTGGCCGAAAGTTTGCGCCAGGGGCCATTGCGGTCTTCGAACGCTCGCCGGGCAGCTTGGACGGCAGCGTCGACGTCGGTCGCTGAGGCCTCCACGATTTGCGTCAACACTTCTTCCGTTGCGGGGTTGATCGTGTCGAAGGTCTTCGCTCCATCGACCCACCGCCCGTCGATCAGCAAGCGTCCGGGTTTAATGTTAACTTTCGTCGCTGCGAGCATTCCCATGCTTCCTCACGCCGGCTACGCCGGCGGGGCGGACGAAGGCGTCCGCCCCTACACGAACTATTTCGCCTTGAACGTTGCCGGCCGCTTTTCTACGTACGCGGCCAGACCTTCCTTCGCGTCTTCGCTCTGGAAGAGCAACTGCTGGTTCTCACGTTCCACGGCCAAGGCCGACTCCATGGGAATCTCCCAGCCCGTCTGCACTGCTCGTTTAATGCGTCCAACCGCCTTCGCCGCCTTATTCGGCGGACAGAACTGGCGCGCATACTCCATGATGTTTTCCATGAAGTTTTCGCGCTCGTAGATATCGTTGACGATAGCGAGTTCCTGCGCTTCTTCGAACGAAAATGTATTGCCGGTCACCATCAGCTCGATTGCCTTGCTCTTACCAACCAGCCGTGAAAGCCTTTGAGTGCCGCCAGTTCCGGGAAGAACTCCAAGATTTACTTCTGGAAGCCCGATCTTGCCCGCATCTTTCCGCGCAATACGGATGTCGGCAGCCATAGCAATTTCCAGACCTCCGCCCACACAATGGCCGTTGATCGCTGCAATCACCAGCTTCGGCGTATGTTCCAGCCGCAATAGCATCTCATTGGCGTGCAGGCAGAAGTAATACTTGAAGGTTGGATCGACGCTGGAAAGCATCTTGATATTCGCTCCCGCGGAGAAGAATTTATCGCCAGAGCCGGTGAGAACAATGACGTAAACGTTATTGTCCATCCGAGCCTTCAGAATCGCATCGTCGAGCTGGCGGTTCATTTCATACGTGTAGGTGTTCGCCGGCGGATCGCACATCTCGATGACCGCCACCCCACCGTCGGTGCGATAGTTCACAAGCTGCTTGGTTGTTTCGGCGGATGCTGGTTGTACTGTGGTCGCCATGAAAAGCTCCTTCTCGATAAAATCCTAGACGCTAAGGCCGTAAACGTTCTTTGAACATCCCCGGCACGAGCGAAAGCCATGCCCTTTCAAATCCTTCATTTCTTCTCGTTGCGCTGCTTAACGGAAAACACTCCCCGCAGGAAGATTTCTGCCATCTCGCGCGCAATCGATGATGCGTCGGCATCCACCCGCGGATTGTGCCAGGTGTAAATCCAGTTCATCATCCCGAACAGGCTGAGTACCGCGAGCCTGCTTGTGAACTGCAAGCTGCGCTCGCGTTTGAGTTCATCCAGAAGTCCTACGCAAATCCGGTAATACTCACGCTTGATCGCTGCCACTTCCGCGGCAAAGCCATTCTTCAGAACCTCATCTTCATGCGAGAGGACTTTCATCGCGGCCTGGTTGGCGAGGAAATACTCCAGATGGTTCGAGACAAATAACCGGATGCGCTCTTCCGGATCCGTCACTCCTTCCAGTCGCGCTTTCAGCCGCTGCACTATAGTGGCGAAGGTGTGTTTCTGAATCAGGTATAGCAGGCGCTGTTTAGATTCGAAGTAGTAATACAGTCCAGCCAGCGACATGCCGCTTGCCCGCGAGAGATCGCGCATAGAAGCGCCCGCATACCCTTTTTTACGGAAAACCTCTGTGGCATGATCGAGGATTTCGGCGAGCCGGCGGTCATAACGCGTCTCCCGCGCCAGCGAGGCGGTACGCTGCCGACGTGATGCGATCCGTCTTGCGATGGAAGGACTCCCCATAGCCCCCCGGCGATTAATTCGAACGTTCGTTCGAAGCTAGTATACTCCGCAGTGATTGCAATCACAAGACAGGAACAAGCTATTTAGTTCCCTTCGGAGTACGTGCGGCTTCAAAGGCCGCTGCCAGGTAATCCAGAGCCTGGTGTAGGTCAGCATCGGAGGAAAGTTCGAAAAGAAACCAGCGCTTCTTCTTGTTGAAGGCGGCAATGCGTGGATCTTTTTCCATGCGGTCAAGGATCGCACGGCTCGCATGATCGAAGCGAAACGCAACGGAGTTCCCCTGGAAGCTGCGCGTGCGAGGCAGAGCTCCGAACATCGTCTTGCCGCGGTAGAGCGCGGTGAATCCGAAAAACAATTTCTGCCCAAGCTGGGGCCAATCGAGGAGTTCGGCGGCGAGCGCGGAAGACCAGGCTTTCATCTGGTCAGAGACGGGAGCTAACTTCGCGCGCTCGGGTCGCTCAGGCATCACTGCGGAACCTCTAGTTCCTGAAATCGGCCAGAAGTTGTTCGACTTCCTGCTTGACTGATCCGGTGAGCGGCAGGAAAGGCAGGCGGGCCAGGCCCCCGTAGTATCCGTTGAAGTCCATACCGTGCTTGAATCCCGGGACGCCAAGATCGCCGACGCGCTGCGCCGCCTTCGCAATGTGCTCCTGCTTGATTCTCGCCAGTTCCGCGTCTCCTTCTTTCCAGGCAGCGTAGATCTCATAGCAGGCAGTAGGAGCGGGACAGGCAAATGCGAGGATCGCTCCGACTGCGCCAGCATCGAGCGAGGGATGCAGCTTGTGCGCGGCGCCAACCAGCACCTGAAATCCTACTTCTTTCTGGCGGGTCTTCATCTTGCCGAACACACTGACAGCCGATGACGACGGCTTCGACTCGCTTGTTCCGGAAAGCGCTCCGACCGGAACGAGTTCACTACCGTTACTCGTGTCGCGAGCACCGGCCCCGGCCAGCATTCGCGGCGTAACGGCATCAAACGTCTCGGTGACGGTTGCGCTGCGCTTGACCTGCCGAGTGCCTTCCACCATCTTGCGCACCTTCTCAACGTCACCGCTCGATTCTTTGATGCCGATGAGATTCGGATGCCCGGCAAGTTCGATCACGACTTCTGCTGGAATGTCATATCCCGTCGCCTGCGGGAAGCTGTAGATGATGACCGGAATGGGCGAGCGGTCGGCCACCGTGCGGTAGAACGCCAGCATATTCTCCGGCTGCATCTGCTTCTTGTAATAGTGCGGGGTCCGCACCATCGCGACATCATAGCCGAGGTCGGCAGCGTATTCGGTCAGGCGCAGCGTTTCAATGGCGGATTCAATGCCGGTCCCAGCGATCAAGACTTTGTTCGGAGCGGCTGCCGCGCGCGCTGTCTTGAACACATCCCGCTTCTCTTGATCAGAAAGCATGAGGGCTTCGCCAGTCGATCCGAGCACGACAAGTCCCGCGACTGGAGTTCGCGAGTAGCGCTCGGCGTTGGCCTCGAGCTTCTTGTAGTAAACGTTGCCGTCGGGATAGAAGGGCGTGGTGATCGGCGGAAAAATCCCGTGCAGGAGCATGCCTGTAAGTCTACTTCAAACAGTCGCCCTCACGAAGTTCCACCACGGCTTGCCTGCTGTGTACATGTACCAAGCGATCGCCGCGACGAGGAAACCTGGACATAGCGATTTCTGACGAGCACCAAGGTTGGGCGCCTCAAACTCGAAGAAATTCACGAGATATGCGGCGAAAGGTGAAGCGTAGAGCTTGTCACTTCTCAGAAGCGTCAACAAACGATCTACCGACGTTGTCGGGAACCGTGTCATACCGGCATTCGATCGATCTCAGATCCAGAATTGCTGGCTCAACGCCGGAGGCATCATTTGCTGCAATACGCCCGAGTAAGTTCGCGACTGCCGTCGCGACGCCCACGCCGAGCCTCATTTGTGCACAGCACGTTCCGCATGCAACTGCTGTAGCGCGTGCACGGTCACCTCTCCCCGTTGCAGAGCTGCAATGCCCTCCGCCGCAGCGCGAGCCGCAGCCAGAGTTGTGATCGTTGGAATACGTGCCATCACTGCCGCTCTGCGGATTGCCTTCTCATCAAACCAGGGCTCCTGCCCTGTCGGTGTGTTGACGACGAGTTGAATGCGTTGGCCCTTGATGAAGTCCACTACGTTGGGCCGTCCTTCTTTGACCTTGTAGACCCGCTCGACATTCATCCCAGCGGCCTCGATTATGTCGGCGGTGCCGGCCGTGGCCACGAGCTTGAATCCCATCTCGACGAACTTGCGGGCGAGGGGTGCGACCTGACGCTTGTCGTGATCGGTCACGCTGATGAACACCGCTCCCTGAGTTGGCAACTTCTGCCCCGCCGCAACTTGGGCCTTGGCGAACGCCTCGCCGAAATTATCAGCGACACCCATCACTTCGCCAGTCGATTTCATTTCCGGGCCGAGCACCGTATCAACGCCGGGGAACTTGCTCCAAGGAAACACTGGGGACTTCACGTAGTAATAATTTCCGGTATCAAGATCGGCCCGGCGCTCAATGAACTCCGGCAGGAATTCGCGCAGCCTGCGACCGGTCATCAAACGGGCGGCGATCTTCGCCATCGGGATGCCGGTGGCCTTGGAAACATACGGCACTGTCCGCGAAGCCCGCGGATTGACCTCGAGAACATATACCTTCCCGCCTTCCGACCCATTATCTGAGCTGCCATTTCGTCGTGGGATGGCGAACTGAATATTCATCAGCCCGATAACTTTCAGCGCCTTCGCCAGCTTGAACGTGTACTCGCGCATACGCTGGAGCAGGTGCTGGGGGATATCGACCGCCGGCAGTACGCAGGAAGAATCCCCCGAGTGGATGCCGGCTTCCTCGATGTGCTGCATAATTCCGCCGATGACAACGTCTTCGCCATCGGATAATGCGTCGACATCGACTTCAATCGCATCTTCGAGGAAGTGGTCGATCAGCACCGGACGGTCGTGTGAGTACTCGACTGCTTCCTGCATGTAACGAACGATCGATTGCTCGTCATAGGCGATCACCATGGCGCGTCCGCCGAGCACATACGAGGGCCGTACCAGCACGGGGAAGCCGATTCGCTTCGCACCCTCGACCGCCTCTTCAATCGAAGTGGCCATCACGCCCGGTGCTTGCGGTATCTCGAGATCCTCCAGCAGCTTGTTGAACTGCTTGCGGTCTTCCGCCAGATCGATGGATTCAGGCGATGTCCCGACGATCTTTACGCCCGCCTGTTTCAACGGAAGAGCCAGATTCAGCGGAGTCTGTCCGCCGAATTGCACGATGACGCCAACGTTCGCGCCCTTGGATGTCTCGTGCTGGTAGATTGCCCATACGTCCTCAAACGTCAGTGGCTCGAAGTACAGCCGGTCGCTGGTGTCGTAGTCGGTCGAGACGGTTTCAGGATTGCAGTTGATCATGATCGTCTCGTACCCGTCATCGCGCAGCGCGAAGGACGCATGACAACAGCAGTAATCGAACTCAATTCCCTGCCCGATGCGATTTGGCCCGCTGCCCAGAATGATGACCTTCTTCTTGTCGGTGGGCACGGCCTCGTCTTCGTCTTCGTAGGTCGAATAAAGATACGGCGTGTAGCTTTCGAACTCAGCGGCGCAGGTGTCGACCCGCTTGTACACCGGCATGACTCCGTGTTTCTTGCGCAAGTGCCGGACCTTATCCTGTGTCTCAAGCCGCCATACCTGGGCGAGGCGACCGTCGGACAAGCCCATGCGCTTCGATTCACGCAGTACGTCTGGCGGGATGGACTCCATCGGGTGTTTTTCCAATTCAAGCTGCTGGTCGTTGATCTCCTTGAGTTGATAGAGAAACCAGGGGTCCATCGAGGTCATCTTCGCGATCTGCTTGACCGTGTGTCCCTGGCGCAGTGCATACCGGATGTAGTTCAGGCGCTCGGGATGCGGCGTGACCAGGCGCTGAGTGAGAATCTTGGGCTCGATCTTGTCGGAGCCAACTTTCTTGCCCGTATCGAGCGAGCGAATACCCTTCATCAGCGCTTCTTTGAAGGTGCGACCAATGGCCATAACTTCGCCGACCGACTTCATCTGCGGACCAAGCGTGTCGTCAGCTCCAGGGAATTTTTCAAACTGCCATTTCGGGATCTTTACGACGACGTAGTCGAGCGTCGGTTCAAAGCACGCCGGAGTCTTGCGCGTAATGTCATTCTTGATTTCGTCGAGGGTGTAGCCGACAGCAAGTTTCGCAGCGATCTTGGCGATGGGGAATCCGGTTGCCTTCGACGCGAGGGCCGACGATCGCGAGACGCGGGGGTTCATCTCGATCACAACCATACGTCCAGTCTCAGGATTTACGCCGAACTGAATGTTCGAACCGCCAGTGTCGACCCCAATCTCGCGGATGACCGCGATCGAGGCATCGCGCATGGCCTGGTATTCGCGATCGGTGAGCGTCTGGGCTGGCGCAACCGTGATTGAGTCGCCGGTGTGCACGCCCATGGGATCGAAGTTCTCGATCGAACAGATGATGATGACGTTGTCAGCGGTATCGCGCATCACCTCGAGTTCGTATTCTTTCCAGCCCAGGACGGACTCTTCGATCAAGGCTTCGTGGACGGGTGAAAGGTCGAGGCCGCGAGCAAGCACCTCGCCGAGCTCCTCGCGGTTATACGCAATGCCACCACCAGTTCCACCGAGAGTGAAGGAAGGACGAACAATCACGGGAAACCCGATTTTGCCGGCAAACTCCAGGCCGTCTTTTGTGTTGTTGACCAGCGCCGACTTGGGAACGTCAAGGCCGATGCGCTGCATCGCATCTTTGAAGAAGAGCCTGTCCTCGGCCTTTTTGATGGCGGCAACATTCGCGCCGATGAGATGGACGTTATATTTCTCGAGCACGCCGCCGTCGGAAAGCTCGATGGCGAGATTTAGCGCGGTCTGGCCGCCAACGGTGGGCAGCACGGCGAACCCAGCCCCAGGAGACATCTCGCGCTCGATGCGGATAATCTCTTCGAGATACTCGAGCGTGAGCGGCTCGATGTAAGTGCGGTCGGCCGACTCGGGATCAGTCATGATGGTCGCCGGGTTCGAGTTCGCCAGCACCACTTCAAAGCCCTCAGACTTAAGCGCCTTGCAAGCCTGCGTGCCAGAGTAGTCGAACTCGGCGGATTGGCCGATGACAATGGGCCCGGAGCCAAGTACGAGGATTTTCGAGATGTCGGTGCGTTTAGGCATTTAGCGGTTCGTCTCGCTGTTCAAAAGTCTGTCATCCCGACCAAGCGAATTGATCGCATAGCGAGCGACTCGCGCGTGGAGGGACCTTGTGTCTCCTGACGCATCGCTACTCCCAGCCGAACGCAAGGTCGATCGACTACGAAGATCATCCGCCTCGCGCATGATCTTCTCCGCTCGGGATGACAGGGCTATCAACGTGACGCGAAAATCCTTCACCTATTCCACTCCTCCATCATCTTGGTGAACTCTTTGAACAGATAATGCGAGTCATGCGGGCCCGGCGCGGCTTCCGGGTGATATTGCACGCTGAACAGCGGCAGATTCCGGTGGCGCAGGCCTTCGAGTGTTTCGTCGTTCAGGTTCATGTGGGTAAACTCGACCTCGCTCTGCGCCAGCGAGTCGGGATCAACGGCGAAGTTGTGGTTGTGCGCCGTAATCTCGATCTTGCCGGTTTTCAACTGCTTCACCGGATGATTCCCGCCGTGGTGGCCGAACTTCAGCTTGTAAGTCTTGCCGCCCAACGCGATCCCCGTGAGCTGATGGCCCAAGCAGATACCAAAAATCGGCTGCCGTCCCATCAGCCTGCGAATCGAATCAACCGCATATGAGCAAGGTTCGGGATCGCCGGGACCGTTCGAGAGAAAGACGCCGTCCGGCTTTAAAGCCAGCACGTCTTCCGCTGGAGTCTGCGCCGGAACGACCGTGACCTTACATCCCTCACCGCGCAACTTGCGCAAAATATTCTGCTTGATACCGAAATCGTACGCGACCACATGGAAGCGTGGCGGTTCGTCTTTCACTCCGACCACAGCAACCGGTTCGTGCGAGCGCTCGCCAACCTCCCAAACATACGGCCTCTTCGTGCTGACCTCCTTCGCGAGGTCGGTCCCATCCATCTTCGGAATCGAATTCGCTTTGGCGATCAGTTTCTCGGGATCACTCTCGATGGTCGAAATCACCCCACGCATCACACCGTGATCCCGCAGATGGCGCACCAGCGCCCGCGTATCAACATCTGACAGCACCGGCACCTTGAATTGCTCCAGATATTCTTCGGCTACTTGTTGCGATCGCCAGTTCGAGCTCACGCGCGAGAACTCGCGCACGATCAGCCCCTCGATCCACGGGCGCGTGGCCTCGTTATCCTCCTGGTTGGTGCCGTAATTTCCGATTTCTGGATTCGTCAGAATGACGATCTGTCCGGAGTAGGAAGGGTCGGTGAAGATTTCCTGATATCCGGTGATGGAAGTATTAAAAACGACTTCGCCGTA
>Ga0126381_100000582_pt1 | contig 40141 bp, 34 predicted proteins | sample PanSoiMetPlot_28_FD_96465 | JGI IMG/M metagenome (GOLD analysis project Ga0126381, IMG submission 96465) | Tropical forest soil microbial communities from Panama - MetaG Plot_28 | ecosystem: Environmental > Terrestrial > Soil > Tropical forest > Bulk soil | place: Panama | collected 2016-02-17 | reverse complement strand
CCGGCCCGACGGCACACAGCAGAATGGCCTCCTCGATCCCGAGGGCTTCGTAGAGTTCGAGAAAGCGGATGCAGTCTCGGGGCGTACCGACGCAGAACTTCGTGCCTTCTTCGCGCACTTCCTTCGGCGTCGGCTCGCCCGGATGCGGCCCGCTGGCGAGGCGCTGATCGCGCGCGTAATAGCCCTGGTAGTCCGGCGGCACGGTGGAGGGATCGTAGTCACGCCACACCAGGCGGGCGCGCTCGCGCTGTTGCTCGATGTACCAGCCGACGAGCTCGGCGCCGCGCTCCGCGACCACACGCCTATCCTCATGACAATAGCCCGCCGTCATCAGCGCAGCACGCGGACTAGGGCCGTTGTCGGGGGCCGTCCGCAGCGCCTGGCGATACAGAGCCATCAACTCGCCGACCCGCTCTGGCCCGCCTTCGCTGCCGAACAGCCCTCCCATTCCCAGGCCGCCGGTCAGGCGCGCTGTCTCGTCGCTGCCGCAGGCCGACCACAGCGGCGGGTGCGGGCGCTGCAACGGTTTCGGCAGGACTTCGCGGCGCGGGATGCGAAAGTAGGTTCCGTCGTAAGAGATCTCCTCCTCGGTCCAGATGCGCGGCAATAACTCGGCAAATTCCAGCCACATGCCGCGCGTGTCGCGCAGGTCTGTCCCGTACGGAGTCAGCTGGTAGGGATACCCAGTGCGCCCCAGGCCGACATCGACGCGCCCATGGCTCAGAATGTCGAGCGTCGCCATGCGCGCCGCGACGTGTAAGGGGTGGTGGATCGGCGCCAGCACGACGCCGATGCCAAGACGGATGCGGCTGGTGCGCTGACTGACTGCCGCCAAGGTCAGATCCGGGGCGCTGTTGTGCGACCACACCGAGCGAAAATGATGCTCCGAAAACCACACGCTTTCGAAGCCCCGCTCTTCGGCATAGGGGATCTGCTCAAGCGCCTCATGGATGCGCTGCGACTCGCTCAATGGGGTCCACGGCTTAGGAACTTGGATCTGGTAGAACAGGCCAATTCGCACGGGACCGTCTCCTCTGGCGGACATTCGCCCAATTTTCGCGCGCCCGCGGAAGGGCGCAGCATTGCTAATCCCGCGGATCAGCTTCCCGCTCCGTCGTCCTTTGCGGGATCGTAGGATGCGGCCGGTTTCTCTGCTCGACCGAATGGCTTTTTTTATAGCAACATAGCCCGATGACCTACCGATTGACGTTCGGCCGGTACACCCGGGTCAATGGGCTGCTCGGCGCCGGGCATTTTCTGTCGCATTTTTATCAGCTCTGTCTGCCGCCGCTGTTCATCGCCTGGCAGAAGGTGTTCGATGTGTCGTTTGCCGAATTGGGCGTGGCGATGGCCGTCTTGTCAGTCGCGGCGGCGGTTATGCAGACGCCGATGGGGTTTATCGTCGACCGCTACGGTGCGCGGCCCTTGTTGATCGCCCGGCACTCTGATGATGAGCCTGGCGATTTCGGCCATGGGGGTTGCGACCTCCTATTGGCAAATTGTCGGGCTGGCGCTGTTGTCGGGCGTCGGCAATTCGGTGTTTCATCCTTGCGACTACGCGATCCTGTCGGGCTCGGTCGCGCGCGAGCGGCTCGGGCGCTCGTTCGCATTCCATACCTTCACCGGCAATCTCGGCTGGGCGGCGGCGCCGCCCGTGACAGCAGGCCTGATGCTGCTGCTCGGCTGGCGCGGCGCGCTCATCGTGCTAGGACTGGCAGGCATTCCGGTGGCTACAGCGGTCCTGTGGCAGAGCCGCATCCTCATTGATCAGGCGCGTCCGCCGCGGGCGCACCCGCATACCGCCGGCGCCCGGCTGCTGTTGTCGCGTTCGGTGATGATGTTCTTTGCGTTTTTCATGATATCGGCAATGGCCGGTGCCGGCATCCAATCATGGCTGATCACGGTCTTGCATCAGGTGCAGGGGCTGGCGATCGAAGCCGCGTCCTCGGCTTTGACCGGGTACATGGTCGGCATGATCGCCGGCGTGCTGCTCGGCGGCTGGTTCGCCGACCGCACCGAGCGCCATTTGCCGTTTGTCGTGATTCTCGCCAGTTGCGCCGCTGCGCTGCTGCTTTTGGTGGGCGTCGTCTCGCTCGCCGAACTGCCGGCGAGCACCATGCTGTTCGCCGCTGGGCTGACCACCGGGGCAAGCCGCACGCCGCGCGACGTGATGCTCAAAGATGCGGCGCCGCCGGGCCAAATCGGTAAAGTGTTCGGCTTCGTTAGCTCGGGCATGTCCTTGGGCGGCGCTATCGTGCCGGTACCCTACGGAATAATCATCGACGCCGGGCGTCCCGATCTGGTGCTGGTCGTGGTCGCCGCGCTGCTGCTATTAAGCCTCTTATGCGCCGGCGGCGCCCGCGTCGGGTTTCGCCGCGCGGCGGTGCCAGCGGCCGCAGATTAACGGCGGCTTGCGAGAAATCGAAACGGGAGAGGGCAATGCGCAGGGTTGGACCGAATTCGTTTACCGAAGTCTATTTCGCCGGCTGCAATCCCAGCTTTGTCGAGACCACCGACGGTTACGTGATGATCGACTCGCCGCAGCAGCCGATCGACGCGGTACGCTGGCGCGAGCGCATGGAGGAGAAGGCGCCGATCCGCTACCTGATCAACAGCGAGCCGCACGGCGACCATATCTCCGGCAACGCCTATTTCTCGAATGTGACGGTGGTCGGGCAGGTGAAGTTGCAGGAGTGCTTCGAGCGCTACCTCGTGGCTTTCGGCACGCTCGAGGAGAAACGCGAGCGCTTCAAGGAGACCGATCCCGACAGCGTATGGCTCGTCGGGCATCCGGATTACCCATCCTCGAACCCGCCGACGATGACCTTTGACGACCGGCTGACGCTGCACGTCGGCAATCACACCTTCGACATCATTCACATGCCGGGCCACACGGCGCCGCAGACTTCCGTCTATGTGCCGGAGGAACGCATCGTGTTCACCGGCGACAACGTCTTTCACAAATGCCGGACCTGGATGCAGGAATGCGACCCGTGGGAGTGGCTGCAGGCGCTCAAAAGCATCGAAGCGCTCGATGTCGAGACGATCATACCCGGTCACGGCGAACCATGCACTAAGACGTATCTCAAAGAGCAGGGCCAGATCGTCGAGAACTGGATCGGTTACATCGAGCGGTTTGTCGATCGCGGCCTCTCTCCCGAGGAGATCCTCAACGAGCCGATCGAGGTCACCAAACAGGATCCCTACCCAATCGGCCAGCGCCTCTTCATGCACAATGAGCGGCTCACCGGCATGATCGTGCACAACCTGCACCGCCGCATCTTGGAGAGAAAGCAGCAGGTCGGATGATCCGCTTGGCCGTTTCCGGCAAAGGCCGGGACGGATGTCCGCGATAAGCACCAGCCTTCGCCACTGTGACGGACCGCGAAATGGCAGAACAGAAATGGACGATGCGCGGCGAATATATGGAGAGCTGCAATTGCGACTATCTCTGCCCATGCATTTACACCAACCCGCAAGGGCCAGCGACCCACGACCATTGCTATGCCGCGATGGTGTTCCGGATCGATGAGGGGAGTTGGGACGGGGTCAAGCTCGACGGGCTGAAATTCGCGCTCGTCATCCGTTCGGGTAAGGTCATGGCTGATGGCAATTGGGTTTTTGCCGGTGTCGTCGACGAGGCGGCCAACGCGGATCAGCGACGGGCGCTCGCCGCTATCGTTGGCGGCGAGGCGGGCGGCCCGCCTGGTTTCATTCGCGAAAATCTGGTGAGTGATTTTCGCGGCGTTGAGTTCCAGCCGATACAATTTTCGATCAACGGGCTCGCGCGGTCGGCCACGATCCCCGGCATCCTCGCTTTCGAGATCAACGGCGTAACTCCACGGAACCGGAGCGGAGAGCCGATCTATCTCGACAACACGTCGCATCCGGCCAACCGCCGGCTGGCGCTGGCGCGCGCCACCAGAACCCAAATGCGCGGTTTCGGGTTAAACCTCGACTTCGTCGAGAAGGGTAACAATGGCCATTTTGCGCCGTTCTGTTGGACGGCATAGGCGCTGACCAGTTCGCCGGCCGGCAAATCAGCAAACCGCGACCCCAACTTCCCGCAGGTGTTGCGGCGCGATCGCGCAGTCATCTGGATTGGCCTCGCTGCGGCCACCGCGCTCTTGGCTCTACGTCTGTCGGCAAATGGGCCCGATGGAAGGAGTGGCCGAGCTTGTCATGCCCGCTGGGTTTGCGCCCTAGACCGCCGCCGACTTTGCGATGAACATGGCGCTCTGTGGGCGATGATGCCCGGCATGATGCTTCCTAGCGCCGCGCGGATGATCCTTGTCTTTGCGGCGATCAACCGGCACAAGCGCCAGAGCGACCAGACTTTTGTGCCGGCAATGCTATTCACGTCGGGATATCTCATCGCCTGGGGCTTATTCGGCCTCTTTGGGACGCTCGCGGACTGGGTATCGAGCGCGGCGCGCTGATCTGGCCTTTCACATTGACAAGGGCAGCTGCGGCGCGATTGCGCCCGACGGCCTTAACTTGGCGCTGATCGCGCACACCCCTGGGCCGATGGCCGATGGCAACTGGACGGCCGCCATCTATGTCGACGCGCGCGCCAGCGATGATCAGGCTCAGGCGTTGGGGGCCATCTCCGGCGGCGCGAAGGGCGGTCCAATGGCGGCCTTTGCCCCGCTGATCGCCACAAGTCTCGGCGTCAAGAAAGCGCCGATAACCCCTATCGGTTGACCGGCAAAACCCGTTCAGCCGAGATCCCGGGGATCATGAGCGGGTCGGTCGAGCCTTTGCCGAGCCTGAAGGAAAACGAGGAAATCTGGACGGCGGCCGGCCACCCGATTGCGCCCGACAAGCTGGTGTTAGCGGTCGGAAGGCCCGGCAGCACCTTTACCGATCACGGTCTGCGCTGGGACAATTCAGGCAAGAACGGCCACTACGCGCCGATCAGCTGGTCCAACCAGTAGGCGTTGCTGGAGCCGGACCATCAGACCCCGCGCTCGCGGGTTTCTCCCCCTGGGGCTTAGCCCGACCGCCGGGGCAGCGAGCGGCGTTCCACCTGAAATGTCGGCTGCCGTCGCGGCTTCGGGCGCAGGCTGAAACTACCGGCCTCGTCCTCACTATCATCATTGGCTCGTGCTGCGCGGAGCGACGGACCCCGAGGTGCAGCAGCCGGACGCGGCGGCGTCTTCGCAGCCGGGTGCTCGCTGATCCGCACGTCGAGGTTGTAGCCGTCGACCACCGCCCCATTCATCGCCGCGACGGCGAGCTTTGCGGCTCGCTCTGTTGCAATGTCGACAAAACCGTAGCGCAGCTTTTTCCCCGTTCCCGGATCACGCGCCACCGCCGCGCTGAGCACGATCCCAAAAGAATCGAAGGCTTCCGCCAGCTGGTCGTCGGAAAATTCCGGCGGCAAATTCGCAACAAAAACATTCCCCCGGAAATGCTTTGATTTCATCGGCTCTGCCTTCCCTGGCTCGCTTTTCCGACTGGAAACGCCGGCGAGGGTGAATTCGCTCACATGTTTTGCGGAATGTAGACTTTGCACTGCTGGTTTGCAGGATTGAGCAGGTGGCTAATCGCCGCGGCATCCGAAAGGGCTAAGCTTGAGGCTCAACCATGGAGGTGATCATGATTCCGCGCGAACGCTGCACCTATTCGGCGATCGTCGATCGGCCGCCGCTTATCCTGCCGAACCGCGGCCGCGTCGTCGTCTGGACGATCGTCAACCTCGAATTCTGGGATATCTCGCGGCCGATGGCACGGCAGGTATTGCCGGCGCCGACCGGTCAGGTGCTGCTGCCCGACGTCCCGAACTGGTCCTGGCACGAATACGGCATGCGGGTGGGCGTGTGGCGATTTCTCGAGCTGTTCGCGCACCTCAAAATTCGCCCGACATTGTCGATCAACGCCCGCGTATGCGAGGAATACGAGCGCGTCGCGCGGGCGGCGCGCGACGCAGGCTGGGAATTCATGGGCCATGCCTGGGAGCAAATGCCGATCCACCAAGTTGCGGATCAGGCGGCAATGATAGGCAAATCTCTCGACACGCTCGAGCGCTTCACCGGCAAAAGGCCAATGGGCTGGCTCGGTCCCGGGTTGACCGAGACCGAGAAAACCCCCGACCTGCTCGCCGCCGCCGGCATCAAGTACATTGGCGACTGGGTTTATGACGACGAGCCGACGGAGATTCATACCGCGCACGGCCCGCTCATCACATTGCCTTACACGGTGGAGCTTAACGATATCCCGATGATGCTCGTCCAGCATCACGAATCGGCATATTTCATGCAGCGCTGTATCGACAGCTTCGAGCGGCTTTATCGCGAAGGCTCCGAGCGGGCGAAAATCATGGCGATCGCGATCCACCCCTATATCAGTGGGCAACCGCACCGGATCAAATACCTCGAAGCGGTCTACGAGCACATCAACCGGCATGCTGGCGCATTGCATTGGACCGGCACCGAGATCCTTGAGTGGTACCTAGCAGCAAGAAGGAACCAGTGATGCTGCCGACCGAACGTCTCGAATTTTCCGTCATCCCACATCGGCGAAGGCTCTCACTGCCTGGCGGCGCGAGACTGGTGGTCTGGGTGATCGTCAATGTCGAGGAATGGGACCCCACCCAGGCGATGCCGCGCACGGTCCTGACGCCGCCCGGCGGCGGCGCGCCGATGCCGGATATCCCGAACTGGGCTTGGCACGAATACGGCAACCGGGTCGGCTTCTGGCGAATACTTGAAGTGCTCGACCAGCACACAATCCGTGCCGTGCTGGCCATCAACGGCTCTGCGATCGCGCGTTATGAGCCAATCGCCCGCGCCGGGCTTGATCGCGGGTGGGAATTCATCGGCCACGCCTTCACGCAACGGAGCATGCAGAAGGTCGAGGACGAGCGGGAGGACATTCGCAAAACCGCCGCGTCGATCCGCACGGTCACCGGCAAGAGCCCGCGTGGCTGGCTCGGTCCCGGGCTCACCGAGACCTGGGAGACACCGGATCTGCTGGCCGAGGAAGGCTACGAATATGTCTGTGATTGGGTGCTCGACGACCAGCCCGTGCGGCTCAAGACGCGCGCAAAGCCGATCGTCAGCATTCCATACACGCAGGAATGCAACGACGTCGCAATGATGCTCATCCAGCATCACAAGGCGGGCGAATATTACGACCGGGCGGTCGATCAGTTCGAGCAGCTCTATGGCGACGCGGCCGCATCGGCGCGGATCATGGCGCTCGTGGTGCATCCTTACATCATGGGCGCGCCGCACCGTCTCAAATATCTCCGCCGCGCGCTGGCCCGAATCCGCGAGTATCCCGACGTATTGTTCTGGACCGGCGAAGAAATCCTCGACTGGTATCTAGTGCAATCGCCTCCTCCTTAACGCTCGCCCGCGGGCCCTTGGGGCCAGATGATCGATTGCGGATCGGCTGGATGGATGATCCTAAACCTGCACGCGTCATGGTTTCCGCAGTCGGGCTGCCCATATCAAACGCCATCCGCCGCGGTTCGCGGGGTCGAAATTAACTCGTCATTCCATCGCCCGCGTGGTCCGATCACCTACGAGCAGCGGGCGGCCGACGTTCATGCCGTCGCCGCGCCATCAACGGGCAGTGCGGCGCCGGAGACGAACGAAGCTTCGTCCGAGATCAGAAACAGCGCAGCATTGGCGATCTCCTCGGGCCTGCCGGTGCGGCCCATCGGGTTCTGCCGGCCGCGCAGTTGGACCAGCTCCTCCCTGTCCTGGCCCGCGGCGCGTTGCTGGTCCGGCCGCGCGACGAACACCCGCAGCATCGGCGTGTCGATCGGGCCGGGGCAGATCGCATTGACCCGGATACTCTCCGGCGCCAGACGCTTGGCGAGCGAGCGCACAAAGCCGACGACGCCGAATTTGGCCATCGAATAGACTGGGCTGAAAGCGGAGCCTTGAATTCCTGAGGTCGAGGCGGTGTAGAGCAGGCTGCCGCCGCCGCGCGCACGAATTTCCGGGATGGCCGCTTCTGTCGTGACCAGGATCGTGCGCAGATTGAGGTCCAGCGCAATCTCAAAATCCGCCATATCGATGCCCTCCACCGAAGCAGGGCCGGGATGGCCGATATGGTTCCAGACGAAATCGAGACCGCCGAAGGCACCGGCGGCGCGCCGCACGATACTGCGCGCAAAATCGTCCTGCCGCAGATCGCCAACCAGACCCAGCGCACGGCCGCCCGCCGCGGTGATTTCGCCGGCTACGGCATCCACCCGGGCCTGATCGATGTCGACGACGCCAATCGCCGCCCCCTCGCGGGCGAAACGCAACGCCCCGGCACGCCCCATCCCCGAAGCTGCCGCGGTGACGATCCCGACTTTGCCTTCAAGCCGCATTTTTCCTCTCCCTTGATCCGCCCCCTCCCGTTCCCTCTGCCGCATGCGGAGAATGGTCAGGGCGGGGATGCTTCAAGCCGCGATTTCTTTCGTTTGGTAAAGCGCGTCCAGCACCGCGCCGTACGTATCACGGATCACGTGGCGCTTGATCTTGAGCGTTGGCGTCATTTGGCCATTCGCGACCGTAAACGGCTCCGGCGCTATGACAAACCGGCGGACGCGCTCGCCCGGCCCAAGGTTTTGGTTCGCGCGCGCGACTGCGGCGCCGATCGCCTTGCTGAAGGCAGGATCATGGGACAGCGCCACCAGATCGCCATCGGTCCCGTGCTGCGAAGCAAAACCGGAGGCGAAATCGGACTCAGCAACCAGCACCGCGACCAGATACGGGTGGCGATCGCCGAAAACCATCGCTTGCGCGATCTCCGGTTGCAGCGTCAGATAGCCTTCAATCCGTGCCGGTGAGATCATCTCGCCGCCCGAAGTCTTGATGAAGTCGCGCTTGCGGTCGGTAATCCGCAGATAGCCGTCATCGTCGACAAAGCCGACATCTCCGGTGTGCAGCCAACCGTCTTTGAGAGCCTGTGCGGTGGCATCGGGATCGTTCCAATAGCCTTTCATCACATTATCGCCGGCCACCAGAATTTCACCGTCCTCGGCGATGCGCAGCTGAACTCCGTCGATCGGCGGTCCGACCGTGTCGATTTTGATGCGCGTCGGCGTATTGCAGGTGATGATCGGGCTCGCCTCGGTTTGTCCATAGCCTTGCAACAGAGTGAGCCCGAGCGCCAAAAAGAACCTTCCGATTTCGGGATTGAGTGGGGCGCCCCCCGAGACCATTGCCTTGAGTCGTCCGCCGAACCGTCGGCGCATTTTGCGGCGCACGAGGTGCTCGATCACTGGATCGAGGATGCGTTCGCCGAAGCTTGGGGATTGCGACGTGAGTCGCTTATGGCCGATCGCCAGAGTGCGCTCGAAAAGCTCTTGTGAAATGCCACCCTTGCGCTCCACGGTGAGCCGGATGCGCTGGTACAACGTCTCATAGAGCCGGGGGACAGCGGTCATAATTGTCGGGCGTGCCTCGAGCATATTGGCGGCGAGCGTCTCGGCCCCTTCGGCAAAATAAATCTGCGCCCCCAGCGAGATCGGGAACATTTCGCCCGCTGTGTGCTCATAGGAATGGGACAGTGGCAGGAAGCTCAGAAAAACATCGTCCCCCAACCCAATCGTCTCGAGCACGCGACGGGCGCTGCGGCAGTTCGCGAGGATGTTGCGGTGCGTTGTGATGACGCCCTTGGGGGTGCCGCCGGTGCCGGAGGTGTACATCAGACAGGCCACGTGATCGGGTTCGATCCCCGCGACGGCTTCGTTGATGTTGTCACTCTGTTCCGTGCCGCGGGAAAGTATTTCCGCCCAAGACAGGAGGTCGACCTCGCTCGCCTGACCAGCCGCGGGCTCGATCGCGATCACTGTGTGCACCGTGGCGACCTGATTCGCCGCGGCGAGAACCCGCGCGGAAAGTGGCGACTTCGAGACGATGATCGCGCGTGCGCCGCTGTTTGCGAAGACGTGCCGATAATCCTCGATCGTATGGGTGATGTAAGCCGGGACTGTGATTGCCCCGATGCTCATGACTGCCAAATCCGCGATAATCCATTCCGGCCGATTTTCCGAAACCAGACCGACACGTTCGCCGCGTGCGATGCCGAGTGATCGCAAACCAAGAGCGAATTGGCGCACATCGTGCGCGGCCTGCGCCCAGCTGATCGGCGCATACCGTCCCTCCCGTTTCCACCAGAGAAACGGTTTTGTCCCCAGCCGATCCGCCTGCTCGAAGAAGATCGTCGGCAGGCTCCTGCAGCTGTCGTAGTCCATTAGTTCCCCCAATTTACGTGGTGTTTCTACGGTTTTCGAGTACGCGGGGAAATAGCCTCTTCGGACGTCTGGCTGTTATCTTGGCCTGTTAGCCCTATATGGACGCGGGATGATCGACGAGGCAGTGCGATGCGTGTTTGGGCGATAGCCGAAATGAGGAAAGCGGAAGATAGATCGGCGCCGGGCGAGTTGCCGGAGTGGGATTTGTCCGATCTCTACCCGGGTCCAGACAGCGAGGCGTTGGCGGACGACCTTGCCGAACTCGCGCGTCACGCGAAGGCATTCAGTCAGCGCTACCAGGGACGCCTCGCGGCGCTGTCGGGAGCGGAGTTCGGCGCTGCGATAGAAAGCTATGAGGGGCTGCAAGAGAAGGTCGGGCGGATTACGAGCTACGCCTCGCTGATGCACGCCGGGAATCTCGCGGACCCCGGAATCGGACGATTCTACCAAACAATGCAGGAGCGGACCAACGCCATCTCGACGACTTTGTTGTTCTTCACTTTGGAGCTCAATCGCCTGGAAGACGCCGACCTCAACGCGAAGCTCGCCGATCCGGTGCGGGCCCGCTATCGCCCATGGCTGCGCGATACCCGCGCCTTTCGCCCTCACCAGCTGAGCGACGAGATCGAAAAGCTCCTGCACGAGAAATATGTGGCCGGCCGCGCCGCCTGGGTCCGTCTGTTCGACGAAACAATCGCCGAGCTGAGGTTTCCGTTTCGCGGCAAAGAGCTGACGGAGTCTGAGGCATTGGATCTATTGTCCGATCACGATCCGGAAGTCCGTCGCGAGGCTGGGCTGACAGTTGGCGAGGTACTCTGTAAGCATGTCCGAACCTTCGCGTTGATCACCAACACGCTTGCCAAGGACAAGGAAATCGAGGATCGCTGGCGCCGCTTTCCGCGGCCGATCTCGTCGCGGAACCTCGCGAATTTTGTCGAGGACGAAGTCGTCGACGCGTTGATCGGTGCGGTGCGCGCAAGCTATCCGCGGCTGTCACACCGCTATTACACGCTGAAGGCGCGGTGGTTCGGGGTCGAACAGCTGCGGTTCTGGGACAGGAATGCGCCATTGCCGGAGCAGGAGGAGCGCTCCATCTCGTGGTCCGACGCCAAGGAGACCGTGCTGTCGGCGTATGGTGCTTTCTCGGCCGAAATGGCCGCCGCGGGCAGCCGCTTTTTTGCAGCGCGGTGGATCGACGCGCCGGTCAGGCCCGGCAAGGCATCGGGCGCCTTTGCGCATCCGACGGTGCCGAGCGCGCACCCCTATCTGCTGCTCAATTACCAGGGCAAGGTCCGCGACGTGATGACGCTAGCGCACGAGCTCGGCCACGGCGTCCATCAGCTGCTCGCCAACGAGCAGGGATACCTGATGGCGGACACGCCGCTGACCCTCGCAGAAACGGCCTCGGTATTTGGCGAGATGCTCACTTTCCGCGCGCTGCTCGCGCGCGAAACCGATCCGCGCCGGCGCAAGGTCATGCTGGCTGCCAAAGTCGAGGACATGCTCAACACAGTGATCCGGCAGATCGCTTTCGTAAGCTTCGAGCGGAAGGTGCATGACGAGCGGCGCGAGGCGGAGCTGACGCCGGACCGGCTCGCCGAGATCTGGCTCGACGTCCAGCGGGAGAGCCTAGGCCCGGCGTTGCGGCTCGACGGCGTCTACCGGCATTACTGGTCTTATATTCCGCATTTCATTCATACGCCGTTCTATGTCTACGCCTATGCATTCGGCGATTGTCTCGTCAACTCGCTCTATGCGGTATACGAAGATGCGCACCATGGTTTTGCCGAGAGGTATCTCGATATGTTGCGGGCGGGCGGCACATTACGGCATCGCGAGCTCCTCGCGCCCTTCGGGCTTGACGCCGCGGACCCCGCTTTTTGGTCAAAGGGCCTCTCGGTGATCGCCGGCTTTATCGACGAGCTCGAACGGCTGGATTCTGCGAGTGCCCCTCACCCCGACCCTCGCCCCGTGCGCGGGGAGAGGGAGGGACCCGCGAAGCGGGAAGGTGAGGGGCAAGCGACGGAGCCGGCAGCGTAGGCACGCCGACAGTGGTCACTGACGACAATTCGCTGAGCGGGCGCGTGCGACGCTATGCCCAGGTTTCGACCGCGATGGGCGGACTTGCGGCGCGGCTGGCGGGCGAGCGTTATCTGGGGCTCAACCTCGACCGTGGGCGGCACGCCGCCGAGCTCAAAGCGGTGCTCGGCGGCATCAAGGGGCCCTTGATGAAAGTGGCTCAGCTGCTCGCCACGATCCCCGACGCGCTTCCAAAGGAATACGTGCATGAGCTGGTGCAGCTGCAGGCTAATGCGCCCGCAATGGGCTGGCCGTTTGTCAGGAGGCGCATGGCGGGCGAGCTCGGGCCCGACTGGCAAGACAAGTTTTGCGATTTCGAGCGAACCGCGGCGCGCGCCGCCTCCCTCGGGCAGGTGCACCGCGCGACGGCGCTCGATGGCAAGCCGCTTGCCTGCAAATTACAATATCCCGACATGGCCTCGGCCGTCGAAGCCGATCTGCACCAACTTAAGCTGGCGATGAGTATTTATGAGCGCTATGACCGGGCGGTCTCGACTGCCGAGATCCACGCCGAGATCTCGGAGCGGCTGCGGGAGGAGCTGGATTATGAGCGGGAAGCCGCGCACATGCGGCTCTATGGCGAGATCCTACGGGACGAGCCCGGTGTTGCGGTGCCGACGCCGATCGCGGAGCTGTCGACCAGCCGGCTGCTGACAATGACGTGGCTCGACGGAGCGCCGATCCTCGATGTCGCCAAAGCCCCGCTCGAAGAGCGCAACGAGGTCGCGCTGCGGATGTTCCGCATCTGGTACGTGCCCTTTTATTACTACGGCGTGATCCACGGCGATCCGCACCTCGGAAACTACACGGTGACGCCCGATCGCATCGTCAACCTTCTCGATTTCGGATGCATCAGAATATTTCGCGCCTCGTTCGTGCGCGGGGTCATAGATCTGTACCACGCCTTGCAGCGCGGCGACCGGGACCTCGCGGTCCACGCTTATAAGAGCTGGGGCTTCGGCAATCTGTCGCGCGAGATCATCGATGTGCTGAACCGCTGGGCGCTATTCGTCTACGGCCCGCTGCTCGAAGATCGCGAACGGCTGATCCAGGAAAGGGCGAGCGGCGTCTACGGTGCTGCCGTGGCTGAGAGCGTTCACCGCGATATCCGTCGACTGGGCGGGGTCAAACCGCCACGCGAGTTCGTCTTTATGGACCGCGCCGCGATCGGGCTGGGCTCCGTGTTTCTACACCTTAGGGCCGAGATCAACTGGTATCGCGTGTTCCATGAACTGATCGAGGATTTTTCCGAGGCCAAGCTGGCGCAGCGGCAACAGGCCGCGTTAGCCGCGACCGGCGTACCAGATCCCGGCTCCTCCCCCGGCCCCTCCCACCGCAGAAGCGCTCGAGCGCCGCGGGTCCGGTAATTCAACGCACGGACTATTGCACGGATCTCGCCTTCGAAGCACACTCCGGTGTTCCAATCGGCGGTCGATCAAATCATGCGGCTATTCCTTTTTCTTGCGCTTGGTGCGGCTCTGTGCGCTTGCACGCCGTTCATTCCTATCAAGGATGCTTTTTCGACCAGCGCGCTAAGACCCACCGGCAATATCCCCCCCGAGTTCCTCGAGTTCAACAATTACGATCCGCAATCCAATGTGGTGATCGCCGATCAGATCTGTGCCACGCCCTATATTCTTCTAACCCAGAAGTCGCTGCGCGGCTCGCCTGGTGAGATCGTCACCTGGCACGGGCGTTGCGAGCCCTATCAGATTCGGCTCGACAATTTGGCAGAACACTTCAGCCCTTGAGCTATGCAACGCGTGTGCAGATGAGCCGCTGACTTTTCCTTCGCAACAATGAGTTTTCGACAAATGCTCGAGGAACGCCATTGTGCTGTCTTATGCCACCAGCCATACATGCGGCAGCCCGCCGAGGGCAACGTCGCGGGAAGCGCCGATCAATGTTATGTTCTGTCTTGAACACGATTTTGCCGGGTCATCAACGGCGGTGGTGAATTCAGTTCTGGTCACGGGCGGGGCTGGATACATCGGCAGCCACGCCTGCAAGGCGCTCGCGCGGGCCGGTTACCGACCGGTCGTCTTCGACAATATTTCGCGCGGCCATCGCGAAGCCGTGCGCTGGGGGCCCCTCATTGAGGGCGATATTGCCGACCGACGCCTATTGGCTGCAACATTGGATAAGTATCAAATTTCGGCGGTAATGCACTTTGCCGCGTACGCCTATGTCGGCGAATCGGTGGCCGATCCGGCAATGTATTACCGCAACAACCTCGGTGGGACGCTCTCGCTGCTTGAAGCAGTGCGCGACGCGGCGGTCGACAAGCTTGTCTTCTCTTCGACCTGCGCGACCTACGGTACTCCCGCCAGCCTCCCAATCCGCGAGACTGCGCCGCAGTGTCCTGTCAATCCATATGGGGAAACCAAGCTCGCAATCGAGCGGGCCCTCCGGTGGTATGGGCAGGCTTATGGGTTGCAATCGGTGTCACTGCGTTATTTCAACGCCGCCGGCGCCGATCCTGATGGTGAGATTGGTGAATTGCACACGCCGGAGACACACCTCGTTCCGCTAGTATTGCAGACGGCCCTCGGACGACGGTCACATATCGAGGTTTACGGAACCGATTATCCGACCCCGGACGGGACAGCGATTCGCGATTATATCCATGTCCAAGATTTAGCCGAAGCCCATTTGCGCGCTCTCGAATACCTGCTCGCCGGAGGTGCAGCCGTCGCGTTGAACCTCGGCACCGGCAGCGGCCATTCTGTGCGAGAGGTAGTACGGGCCGCAGAGACTATCGGAGGGCGACCCATCTCCTCTCGTCATGCCCCGCGGCGGGCCGGCGACCCGCCCGTGCTCGTCGCCGATCCCGGTCTTGCGGCTGAGCTCCTCGGCTGGCGGGCGCAGATCTCCGACCTCGAAACGATCGTCCGTACCGCTCTGGCCTGGCATGCGCGGCTTGCCGGTTGCAACGATCAGCCCGATGCTTGAGGCGCAGCGGCCCGGAGGTCCTGCCACCTCACCTCGGTACCGGCAATCTAAACTAGCGCATGGAATAAACGAAATGGGCACGCGTTGTGCAAGCACTGCCACGGTCGTGGGGGCGACGCAGCAGGCACACCCGGAGCTTCCATATGGCCTTGGTCGACGAAGAGGTTGAAACGCGGCAGCTGCCGCCGACCGCGAGGCTCGGCCTGTCCGGTCCCGTCCGGGTGCACGGCAAGTTCTTCTTTCTCGGGGAGAACAAATACTTCATAAAGGGCGTAACTTACGGCCCCTTTCCGCCGGGCAGCCATGGCGCGCAGTTCCCGGAATATCCCGTAGTCGAGACGGATTTCGCGTTGATGGCCGAAGCCGGCATCAACACGGTTCGCGTCTTCACGGTGCCGCCAATCTGGCTGCTCGACGCTGCCGTTGAGGCCGGCTTAAAGCTCCTGGTCGGCCTTCCCTGGTCGCAACACGTTGCCTTTCTCGACAGCGCAGCGACCCAGGACGAGATCCAAGAGATGGTCGTTACCGGGGTGCGCCAGTGCGATCGTCACCCGGGTATTTTCGCCTATCTCATCGGCAACGAAATCCCACCGGACATTATTCGCTGGCACGGCCCTGAGCCGGTGCGCCGCTTTTTGCGAAGCCTCGTAGCGTCCGTCAAGGCGGAACACCGCGATGCGCTCGTTAGCTATGCCAACTATCCCTCGACTGAATATCTGACTGTCGATTTCACGGATTTCGTCTGCTTCAATGTCTATTTGCATGACGAGCCCGCCTTCCGCCGCTACATTGCGAGGCTGCACAACGTCGCGGTCGACCAGCCACTGGTCCTGACGGAATTTGGCGTGGACTCCGACAGTGAGGGGCGGGAGGGCCAACGCCAGATCTTGTCCGGGCAAGTCCGCACTGCGTTTGAGTCGGGCGTCGCTGGGACCTGCATTTTCGCCTGGACCGATGAGTGGTTCACCGGCGGTCACCTAGTTGAAAATTGGGCCTTTGGCCTCGTTGATCGAGACCGCCGAGCGAAGCCGTCGTTTGACGAAGTCGTGCTGCAGTACAATGGTTGCGTGCCGCCGCGGCTGCAGTACTACCCGCGCGTGTCGGTGGTGGTTTGCGCCTACAATGCCGAGCGCACGATGGATCGATGCCTCGCTTCGCTGGCGGTGCTCAACTACCCCGATTACGAGGTCATAGTCGTCAACGACGGCTCGCAGGACCGAACGGGCGAACTTACAGAGAGCTACGATTTCTGCCGGCTCATCAACCAACCCAATAAAGGATTGAGTGCCGCCCGCAATGCCGGGGCCGAAGCGTCCACCGGCGACATCGTGGCCTACACTGACAGCGACTGCGTCGCGGATCCGGATTGGCTGACCTATCTTGTCGCCAAGATGGAGATGAGCGATCTGGCGGCCTGCGGCGGGCCCAACTTTCCGCCTCCGGAGGATGATCTCGTCCCTGCCGCGGTTGCGGTGGCCCCTGGCGGGCCGACACATGTGCTGATCAGTGACGAGATTGCCGAGCATATTGCCGGGTGCAACATGGCTTTCCGGCGAGACGTGCTGCTGCAGCTCGGAGGGTTTGACCCGATCTATCGCGCGGCCGGGGACGACGTCGATATTTGCTGGCGCCTGCAGGATGCAGGGTACACAATCGGCTTCAGCCCAGCGGCAGTCGTCTGGCATTTCCGACGCAACACGGTCGCGGCCTATTGCGCCCAGCAGCGGGGTTACGGCAAGGCTGAGGCGCTCGTCTACTCGAAACACCCGTTTCGCTTCAACCTGTTCGGTCAGGCAAAATGGCTCGGGCGCATTTACGGCGATCTCTCCACCTCGCTGCTGCTGTCAAGGCGGCCGGTCATATATTCCGGTACCTTCGGACGCGGCCTCTTTCAGACCCTCTACGAACCGCCTTCGTCTCTGGCGGCTTTTTTGCCGCTGAGCTTTGAATGGAGCGCTGCGGCGCTGCCCCTCGCATTGGCGGGGATCGTCGGCGGGGGGTGGCTTTCGCTGCTGATCGTCCCTCTTGTCGTCACATGGGTCATGTGCATCAACGGTGCCCGCAAGGCGCCGATCGAGGAGCGGTTCGAGGGTATCAAGGCGCGGGCTCTCGTCGCATTGCTGCTTTACCTGGGGCCCCTGCTGCGCGGCTGGGAGCGCCTCAAATGGCGTCTCAAGGAGATACGGACCCACGAACATATCGGTCTGGTCCACACCGAGCAGCGGGCGCGCATCAGTTGGCGAGCGCGCGCAATCCATCTCGCCTATTGGAGTGACGCCGGTGTGGAGAAGGAAGCGCTGATTGGCGGCCTGATAAACTTCCTTGTGCCGCAAAAATACTTCGTCGTCCCCGATACCGGCTGGAGCAGCTGGGATCTCAATATCGCGCGCGGGCTGTGCGGCCGGGCGCTGGTTGTGGTCTGTACCGAAAACCACGGAAGGTCCAAGCGGCTTCTGCGGGTGCGCTGTGCCATTCGTTTTTCTCGCTTCGCCCTTTTCCTCCTGCGCAGCTGCGCCGCTGTGACGGCGTTTGCGCTAATCCTCGGCTGGCCTTTGACGGCTGCAGTGATGGGCGCCATCGGTCTGCTCAACTCGGGCGTCATGAGCTGGCAGCTTGTGAGGTTTGGCGGGTTGATGCACCGCATCATCGAAGCTGTCGCCAAGCAGGCATGTCTGGTACCGGTCGAGCCGTTAGAGCGATCATCTGCACCGGTCCGCGCGCCAACCCCTGTTTGAATCGAGATCCGACAGATTGCCGGTGCTATTCGCCAGTGTCCCGCTCACGAGTGAGCGATGCTGAAAAAGCTTCTACCCTATCTGAAGCCGTATCGGTGGCTGATCGCGTGGGCGCTATTGCAGGTTTTCTTGATCGCGGCGTGCGAACTGCTGAAGCCATGGCCGCTACAAATCGTCATCGACAACGTGCTCAGCAGCAAGCCGTTTGCGATCATCGGATTACAGACCCTCTCGCCGGGCTTGATCCTCATCTGTGCCTGCATCGCGATCATCATTGTGCATTTCGCCGCCGGCGCACTGAGCTTGCTCCACAATTACACGACGATCGGGGTCGGGCAGAACATGGTCAACGAGCTGCGTGGCGCGCTTTATGCTCACCTACAGCGGTTGTCGCTGGCCTTTCACGGTCGGCAGCGGGTCGGCGATCTCCTTTATCGGATTACGGCGGACAGCTTTGCCGTTCAGACGATGATCATGAACGGCGTCCTACCGATCCTGTCCGCCATAGTGCTGCTCGGCGGCATGCTGGTCGTGCTGTTTCCGCTCGAACCGGGGCTGACCTTGCTGGCCTTGACGGTTGTCCCGATACTTTTCGCGCTGATCGCGGGGTTCAATAGAAAGATCGTCGATGTCGCCGCCGACGTGCGCACTGCCGAGAGCCGCGTATACTCGCTCGTCCAATGGGCGATGTCGTCGATCAAGGTGGTGCAAGCCTTTACCAGGGAGGAAGAGGAACATCGCCGTTTTCTGGGGGCGAGCCGGGAGAGCCTGCGCGCTACCTTGCAGCTCTACAGCTGGCAAACGCTCTATTCAGGGACAGTCAATTTCGTGATCGCCGGCGGCACCGCGCTCGTCGTTTATGCCGGCGCCCGCGCGGTGATGTCGGGCACGCTGTCGGTCGGTCAGTTGATCGTCTTTATCTCCTACCTCGCTCAGCTCTACGCACCAATCAACCAGATCACGCAAAGCTGGAGCCTCATCGCCGGCGCCCGGGTAGGGGCGCGCCGGGTATTCGAAATACTCGATACCGAGGCGGACCTCAAAGATGGCAGCCGCAGCTTTCCACCGGAAGGGACGCGAGGCGAGATCGCATGGCGCGGCGTGAGTTTTTGTTACCGGGCCGGCATACCAGTCTTGGTGGGCATCGATCTTCGGGTGCCTGCCGGCGCGAAAATCGCCGTAATCGGCCCGACAGGGGCAGGAAAGTCCACTCTTCTCGGTCTGCTTCCGCGGTTTTTCGACCCGACAACGGGCAGGGTTGAAATCGACGGCGTCGATCTGCGCGACTATCAGATAAGGTCATTGCGCAACCAGATCGCACTGGTCTTGCAGCCGCCGCTCATTTTTCCGCTCTCAGTGCGCGACAACATCGCTTACGGCCGGCCCGGAGCAGCCGACGCAGAAATCGAGAAAGCGGCTCGGCTGGCACGCATCCACGATCTGATTATTTCGCTCCCCGACGGTTATGACACCGTCATCGGCGAAGCCGGCCACCTGCTTTCGGAAGGTGAAAAACAGCGTGTCACGATCGCCCGTGCTTTGCTGCGCGATGCCCCGATTCTGATCTTGGACGAGCCGACCTCCGCACTCGACGTCGCGACCGAGGCCTTGGTTATGGCCGGGATCGAGCAACTCATCTCGGGACGCACCACCTTCATTATCGCGCACCGGCTGTCGACCGTGCAGCGTTGTGACCGCATCGTTGCATTGCGCGACGGCACCATCGCTGAGCAGGGCACACTTCCGGAATTGCTGCGTCGGGACGGGTTGTTCGCAGAGTACTGCCGGGCACAATTCGCACCAAATCAGGGAGCCGAGATAGAGTTTCGCGTCGGCGCGTGACTGCCCGCCATTCACCGAGACGAGCCGCCTGATCCGCATGAGGACCTTTCGACCGCTAAATGTGGACCGAAAGTCGATTCGTGCGGCTTATCCGAATTCATCGCGCCGTTTATCGGCTCAGTGGTCATCATTCGACCGGAAAGGCAAAATTAACGATTGATTGTTGCCAGATGCTGATCGACCTCGTAGGCTTATTGGGTCAAAAGCACTAACAAAGTGCTCCAATCTGTTTAGCCGCAACCTGGTTCGGGGTTCGTCTCCGAACATCCACGGTTCGGTGGTGTGCGGGGACGGGGGAAATGGTCACCGATTCTTCGGGTCGGGGAAGTAGATTCTTCCCGGAAATTCGAATCGATTTGCGCAACGGGGAGCGATCGTCGCAGGTTCTGTTGACACCCATTGTCCAGATTGCGGCCGCCGCTGCGGTCATCATCAGTGCTGCTGCTCTTGTCTATCTTGGACTGAGCTGGATGCGCGCGGCGCGCACCGCCGCCGATCAGGAAACGGCAGTGATGCAGGCGGAGACCGCAAATGCCGACCTGCAGGACGAAATGGCGTCCCTTCGAGACAAGCTCGGTATTGCCTCGCGGGATGGCCAGCAGGCGGAGACGCAGTTGTCAGCGCTCGCCGCTCAAGCTGAATCGGTGCGTGCCTTCACCTCACACGCCCCGATTCGCCCGCCGATGTCGGCCTCCGAAGACAACATCGCTGCTGGCAAAATTGCGCAACTTACACAAGCTCTCGATCAGTCGCGGCACGAGCTCCGCCAGAACGAAGCCCAACGCGCCGCGCTGGCGGCGCGCCTTAGCAAGCGAGAAGCCGACCGGGACGAAACACTGCGGCGCCAGTCCAGGGACGGCTGCGCAGAGGTGATAAGGAGGCTGCGGCAGGTCAGTGCCGATCGAGACAAGACGATTGGCGAGAGAGATCGCCTGAGGGCACGAATCGCCGAACTCGAGCTGAAACACTCGCAACGCGAGCTTCTCGCTCCGGAAAAGCTGGCGCGCATCTATCGCTTGGCTGGGCTCGCTGTAGGCGAGGTCGCTCAACCCGAAGCCAATAATTCGCGTCCCGAGGTGCTGATAACCGATGCTCCGCCAGAGCCGCGACAAGACTCACCGGGCATGGCCGAACTCAGTCGGCGTGCCGTCAACGAGTTCGCGCGCGTGTTGGCCTCGACGGGGCTCAATGTCGCACGCCTGTTTCCGCAGCTCGGCCTCGGTCGCGGCGAGGGCGGTCCGTTTGTGCCGCCGCGAGCCGATCGCGCGGACGAGATCAGCCCCGACAAGCTCGAGGCATTGCGCAGCTTGATGAAATCGCTGCCGTTATCGACGCCACTCGACCAATACCAGCTCGAGAGCCGGTTTGGGCCGCGCCGCGATCCGTTCAATCATAGGCTGTCTTTTCATACCGGGATCGATCTGTCGGCTCCCTACATGTCGCCGGTGTATGCCACTGCTTCGGGCGTGGTGACCTATGCCGGCTACCGGGCGGATTTTGGCAAGATCGTTGAAATCAGCCACGGCAATGGGATCGTCACTGTCTACGGACATCTGCATCGATACGTTGTGTCGGTGGGACAAACTGTCGACGGCCATGAGCAAATCGGGTTTCTCGGGAGCACCGGACGTAGCTCCGGCCCGCATGTGCATTATGAAATTCTCGTCAACGATGAACCGCAGGATCCTGAGAAGTTCCTTGCGCTCGCCCGAGCGATCCCGGCCGCCGACAGATAGCCGAAAGGCGGCGTCAGCGCGCCAAATCGCTCGCCAGTGAGAACGCCGATTCGCGTCCGATCTGACCGCGGTAGATCTGCAGGTTTTCGAGCACGCGCTGAACGTAGTTTCGTGTCTCATTTATCGGGATCATCTCAATCCAGTCGACCATATCGATGTTGCCGCCGCGCGGATCGCCGTAATCGTGCAACCACTGCCGAATCCGCCCCGGGCCTGCGTTATAGGCTGCGATCGCAAGCGCGTAGGAGCCGCCAAAATCCTCGATCAACGTCTCCAGGTAAGTGCGGCCGAGGAGAAGGTTGTAAGGCCCGTCCGCCGTCAAACGGTCGGTCGAGAATGGCACCTGCATCTTGTCGGCAATGGAACTCGCGGTCGCCGGCATCAGCTGCATCAGTCCTCGCGCTCCGGCGCGGCTGACCGCATCGCGCTCGAATGCGCTTTCCTGCCGGGTAATCGCAAACAGCAGTGATCGCTCGGCGGTCCCACCGTCCGGCAGCTCGGTAACCGGGTAGCCGTGAATCATGAGCGGGGTTCCGGCTTCGATCGCGCGTCTAGCAACCGCGATCGCCAGGTCAATGCGGCCGTTCGTCTCGGCCAGGTTGGCGAGCATTGCGAACCTGGCCGGCATCCCCGCGTTGTTGGCCAAGTGCACAAGGAAATGCTTGGCCTGTTCGCGATCGTCCAATTCGAAAAAGATGCGTGTCGCACGCACGACCTCGTCGCTGTTGAACTGAGCCAGTTCAACGGCATCGGGCACGGGCTCGGGCACCGGCCGTGGCGGGGCGTCGTGGCCCAATTCGTGGGCGGCGAGTTGGCCGTAGAAAGTGGCCATGTGATCAGCACCAGCGGCGTACCACTTAGCCGCCAGCTCAGGCTTTGCTTCAGCCTCCGCGGCACGGCCACCCCAGTATCCCGCCCGCGCTTTCGCAAAGGGGGTGTCCACTCGTTCCAGGATTTGCGAGAAATCATCGAACGCAAGCGCCGGCTGTTTCATGTAGCGCAGCGCGATATAGCCCAACAGAAACTGCGCGTCGGCGAAGGCGTTCCCCTCAATTGGGCCATGCTGCTCGACGATGCGATAAGCGAGTTCGGCATTTCCACTGGCGAGCACTCGTCGCGCGATCGCCTGACGTTCGCTCCACCAGGCTGCGGGGTGGGCGGCGTCACCCGGTTGGGAAGTCAAAATTTGCGCCGCTGCGTCGACCATGTCCTTTTTACGGCGAGTGCGCAGCTGTTCGAAAACGAGACCCGGATCCGCGCGCAGCCGCCGCGGAACTCGGGCAACCAATGCCTCGGCGTTCCAGGCTTGTGCGGCAAGAGCGAGACGTGCCTCAGCAACCGTACGGTAGTCCGGTGGGAGCAGCGGCAACATGCGATGAGCCGCCTCGGGCTGTCCGTCCCAGAGAAGGCGATCGGCCCTTTTTATGTTATCCTCAGGGCGGATAGCAGCGGAGTGGCGGGCCAAAAAGTTCCTTTCATCGAGCGGTCCGAAATCAGCTCCGATCCAGACGGCACGCAACGCCTCGGTGCCGCTCGAAAGATCCCCGGAATTCAGCATGATTTCAGCAGCGCGAAGCTTGCCCGCAGAACTGATAGGTGGGTAGCGCTTGAACCAATCGGCGGCGGTGGCGTCCGATTCGCCAATCAGCGCCTCTTCCGCGTGCTTGCGCAACGCTTTTTGGCCCGGCCAATCGGGGTTCTTCTCGATGAACTCGGCCATATCGGGAAAGCGGCCCGGCGTGCCTGGACGGGCATATTCGATCCACCGCAGCAGCTTTGCCGGCAATGGGTCGATAATCGCTGCGACTTCGCTATAGGCACGATCCCAGTCGCCGCTTTGCGCGGCGATGAGCGCTGCGCGCATCGTGTTCAAATCGGCGATCGACAGCGTCTGCCCGGCCTCTGAAGGAACCGTAGTGATGAAGATTGCCAAAACCAAGAACACCGCCCCGCGAAGCGTGGGGAGCAAGACTAACAGCTCCTGGGCTGAGTCAAAGGTGAGACACATTTCTATTACTTCTTTTCAGCAGCCTCAGCAAGCCTGCCGCGGATCTCGTTGTGCAAACCCCGTGTTGACAACGCGGGAGCGCTGTTGAAGCGGGCGTTGGCCAGGGTTATCGTGCAAGGGTAACACGCCGCACTCCGGGAGGAAGCGATGTTCAAAGGTTCGCTCGTCGCGCTGATCACTCCGTTTCGCAACCACGAGCTGGACGAGACCGCGTTCCAGGACCATGTGGCCTGGCAGGTCGGCCAAGGTACGCACGGCCTGGTGCCCTGCGGCACGACCGGCGAATCGCCGGCGCTTCATAACGACGAGCACAAGCGGCTGATCGCGTTATGCGTCGAAGTCGCAAAGGGCAGGGCGCCGGTGATCGCCGGCACCGGCACGAACTCGACCGAGCACACGATCGAACTGACCCGCCAAGCGAAGGCGGCGGGGGCGGATGCGGCGCTCGTTGTGTGCCCCTATTACAACAAGCCGACCCAGGAAGGGCTCTATCAACATTTCAAGACCGTCCACGACGCGGTCGATCTCCCGATCATCATCTACAACATTCCGGGGCGTTCATCGGTTGACATGGCGAATGCGACAATGGCTCGTCTAGCAAAGCTGCCGAACATTGTCGGGGTTAAGGACGCGACCAACGATCTCGGCCGGCCATTGCGCATGCGGGTCGAAATCGGCGCCGGCTTCTGTTTGCTCTCGGGCGAGGACGCCACTGCGATCGCTTATCTTGCCCAGGGAGGCGATGGGTGCATTTCCGTAACTGCCAACGTCGCGCCGCGGCTCTGCTCGGAGATGCATCAGGCTTGGCAGCGGGGAGATTTTGCCACGGTGCGCGAGATCAACCAAAGGCTGATCCCGCTCCACGACGCGCTATTCGCTGAGACAAGCCCGGCTCCTGTCAAATACGCAGCCTCCCTGCTCGGCCGCTGCACCGCCGAGGTGCGCCAGCCCTTGTGGGCGATCATGCCGGAGACCCAGGAGAAAGTGCACCGGGCCATGCGGAGTGCCGGCCTCCTCAACTGATGCGAGCGGCGGATCGTTACGTTGCGCAAAACCGGCGCGCGCGCCACGACTATTTGATCGAGGACACGCTCGAAGCAGGGGTCGTGCTACGCGGCACCGAGGTGAAGGTGTTGCGACAAGGGCAGGCCAGCATCGCCGAGGCTTATGCCGATGAGGCTGGCGGCGAGCTGTTTCTCGTGAACGCCAACATTCCCGAATACGCCTCTTCGGCGCATTTCAACCATCAGCCGAGGCGACCGCGAAAGCTTTTGCTCCACCGCAAGCAGATGAACCGCCTGCTGGGAGCGATCCGGCGCGAGGGGATCACCGTCGTGCCACTCTCGATTTATTTCAACGAGCACGGCCGCGCCAAAGTGGAGCTTGGCCTTGCTCGAGGGAAACGAAAGGCTGACAAGCGCCAGGCGGAAAAGCAGCGCGATTGGCAGCGAAGTCGTGCACGGATCTTGCGCGATCGCAACGCGTGAGGGGGATGAGGAGAATGCGGCCGTTCTTCCTTATCCCGGCACTGATACCGCGGTCTCGCCGTCTCCGGTAACGGGGCTGAGGCCTATCGGTGAAGAGAGCCAAAAACCTAGATTCGCAAATACCGCCTCGAACATCGCCGCGCTGAGCTTGCCGGTATTTGTGTTGAGCCGAGAGCAATGATAGCTGTTGGCAAGCACCAATCCCGAAGGCAAAGCATGCAGGCGGCCGTGTGCAAAGCGGAAAGCCTGGGTGCGGAGGCCAAGCGCGGTAACGATGCTTTGGTGCGCGATAGCGCCCAGTGCAAGGATCGCGCGAAGCTTGGGCAATGCAGCGATCTCGGCGGTGAGGAATTGTCGACAGGTTGATATTTCGCCAGGTTCGGGTTTGTTTTGCGGTGGGACGCAACGCACGGCATTGGTGATGCGCACACGGTGGAGCGTTAGGCCGTCGTCGGACCGGGCATCGTATAGGCCGCGCGCGAGACCGAATTTGAGCAGCGTGTCGTACAGTAGATCGCCGGCGTAGTCGCCGGTGAATGGCCGCCCCGTCCGGTTGGCTCCCCTAAGGCCGGGGGCAAGCCCAACGATCAACAGCTCAGGCTGTGGATCGCCGAAAGAGGGGACCGGCGCGTTGAACCAATCCGGGTGAAGCTCTTGCTGCGCATTGCGATAATCGGCCAAGCGAGGGCACAATGAGCAATCGCGGACCGGTGTCGCCAGCGCGGAAAACCTCACGCTTCTTCGACAGGTTCGGTGCGGGGCCGATGAATCTCCTCGCGCCCATGATGATTGCGCATGATACTCGGGGCAAGATCCTGGAGTTCGATGAAATTGTCGGCTTGTCGGCGCAGGTCGTCTGAAACCATCGGCGGAGAGGAGCGGATCGTCGATACCACGGATACGCGAACGCCTTTGCGCTGCACGACCTCCACGAGCCTTCGGAAATCGCCATCTCCCGAAAAGAGAATGGCATGATCGATAAACGGCGCCATTTCGAGCATGTCGATTGCCAGCTCGATGTCCATGTTCCCCTTTACCCGACGGCGCCCCATTGCGTCGGTGAATTCCTTTGTCGGCTTTGTGACCATGGCATAACCATTGTAATCGAGCCAGTCGACGAGCGGTCTGATTGGCGAGTATTCCTGGTCTTCAACCAATGCTGTGTAATAGAACGCCCGGATTAACCGTCCCTTAGTGCTGAACAGTTCCAGCAGGCGCCGGTAGTCGATGTCGAATGCGAGACCGCGAGCGGCGGAATACAGATTGGCCCCGTCGATGAAAATGGCGACTCGCTCTTCTGGGTAGAAAATCATCTGAGAAAATGCTCCATAGCTTTGATAATGTAACACCAGTGTCTTACATGGCGAATTTCAGGTCAAGCAGAGAAAGGGCCGAGCTAATAAATGATCCTGATCGGTATCGGCGGGAATCTGGGAAGCGCCGAGTTCGGCGCGCCTCGAAATACGCTGGCTGCGGCGCTTGCCGGGTTGGAAGCAGAGGGCATACGCATCCATACTCGTTCGGGATGGTATCGCAGCGAGCCTGTACCGCCCGCCGACCAGCCGTGGTTCATCAATGCGGTAGCGGCGCTGACGACAGAACTCGGCGCGTGCGAGTTGCTGGGCGTGCTGCAAGCCGTCGAAGGGCGGTTTGGTCGGGTCCGGGGCAAGCGCAACGCCGCGCGCGTCCTCGACCTCGATCTTCTCGATTACGATTGTGAGATATGGGAGAGCCCGGCATTGGTTCTGCCTCACCCGCGGCTGCACGAACGCCGCTTCGTCCTCGCCCCGCTGGCTGAGATCGCGCCCCATTGGCGGCATCCGCTATTGGGCCTGACGGCAGGACAGCTCCTCGCCCGCGTCCCTAATGACGAGCAGGCAATCGAGCGCCTTTCATGCTGATCTCTACTCAAGCGCGCAATTGTGCTGTCTCGCTGAGACCGATATAACCCTCCCCTCGCCATTGGCCGGATCCACGGATGAGCTCGTTCGACGCTGCCCGCGCTCGCATGATCGAGAGTCAGCTGCGGCCCAACAAGATCACAGATCGTCGAGTTCTGAACGCCTTTGCCACCATCCGCCGCGAACTGTTCGTGCCGGAGCAGCTCCGCCATATCGCCTATATCGATGAAGATTTGCCGCTCGGCAGGGGCCGTTACCTGATGGAGCCGATGGTCGCGGCGCGGCTATTACAGGCGGCGGCGAAACCGAGAGACGCGGCTTTGGTTGTGGGTGCTGGGACTGGTTACGAAGCGGCGCTCATCTCGGTCCTCGCGCGTAGCGTGGTGGCCCTTGAGAACGACCCTGAACTCGCTCGATATGCCCGCGAGGCCCTGGTGGAGCACGCCATCCCTTCGGTAAGTGTCGTCGAAGGACCGTTGACCCAAGGGCATCGGGCCCGCGGGCCTTACGATATGATCCTGTTCGGGGGAGCCATAGCCGAAGTGCCTATCACAGTGTGCTCGCAACTGGCCGAGGAGGGTCGGCTGGCGGCTGTTGTTAGACCGGGAGACACGATAGGCCGAGCCGTTCTGATGATGCGAACTGGTGGATTGCTCGCGCAACGCGTTATATTCGATGCGGCTGTTCCTTGGTTGCCGTGCTTCATGCCGCGGCCTGCTTTTGTATTCTGCTGAGGCCCATGTCGGGAGCGGAAGAGATCCTCGAAAGCCCGCGCGTCGGACGAACCCGGCTTCACCGGGACCATCGACGGCCCATTGCCAGGGATTATTGGCGCCGGCTAGCGAGTCGGGGCGCTCTCGCCGGAATTGTCGTAGCCTGCTCTGCCGCCGCGCCGCAGGCTCAGACCCTGACCCAGGCGCTCGCCGAAGCCTACAATACAAATCCGCAGTTACTTGCCCAACGCGCGCTGCTGCGGGCGACCGATGAGCAAGTTCCGCAGGCGCTTTCATTCTGGCGCCCGACGGTCAACTTCACCGGACAAGCGGGCATCAGCACAAACTCTATACAAACTAGGCTGGAGCCGCCCCCTACCAACCGTAGCCATATCCAGCTCAGACCTAATTTATTGGAATTCCAAGCGAACCAGCCGATTTACCGCGGCGGCAGGACCGAGGCGCAAACGCGACAGGCAATTAACACCGTTGAATCGACGCGGGCGCAGACCCTGGCGGTCGAGACGAGCGTCCTCCAAGCCGTGGCTCAAGCCTATCTCGATGTGGTTCGCGATCAGGCGCTGGTTGAGGTCGATCGCAACAACGTGGAGGTTCTGCGCAAACAGCTCGAGGCCACGCAAGACCGTTTCCGCGTGGGCGAGGTCACGCGAACCGACGTTGCGCAGGCCGAATCGTCGCTCGCGCAAGCCCAGGGCACGCTAATCGCGCAGCAGGGAACGCTCGAGATAAGCCGGGCGGAATATGTCCGGGCCGTCGGCCACCCGCCCGGCAGGCTGATCTTGCCGCGCGAGCGTCCGGCGCTGCCGGCCACGCGCGAAGAGGCTCTAAGCCTTGCCGCAAACAACAATTACAATGTGATTTCAGCGACGTTCGCCGAGCTGGCCGCCCGCGACAACATCGACGTCGTGCGAGGGCAGTTGCTGCCGCAGATCTCTGTTGTCGGCACGCTCAGCCGTTCACTCGACCAGGCGACCAGCTTTAAGGGCACGTTGCTCAACACGGCGCAGATAACCGCGCAATTGACAATGCCGCTATACGAGGGCGGTGCGATCTATTCCCAGACGCGGCAAGCTGAGCAGACCGTGGGGCAGCGGCGCAGCCAAGTCGACGATGCACGACGCGCAGCTGTACAGACGGCGACCCAGTTCTGGGCGACCCTGGAGGCCGGACGCGCCAGCATCGCCTCGTTTTCGGCGGCGGTGCGGGCGGCGCAAATTGCCCTCGCCGGCGTGCAGCAACAGGCGCTGGTCGGTACCAGCACGACGCTCGATGTCCTCATCCAAAATCAGCAGCTGCTGACGACCCAGTCCCAACTGGTCACTGCCGAGCATGATACCGCGCTCGCGGAATTTAATCTGGCGGCATCAATCGGTCGGCTGATCGCGACCGAACTGAACCTGCCTGTGAAACTTTACGACCTGGAGCGCCATTACAAAGCGGTGAAGGATAAGTGGATCGGCTTCCGGGGCGGTCTCTCTGAATGAAACGGACCGCGCCGGGCGGTCCGGCTGGTAAATTGCGACTGCCGCACCCAGTTTTAGAGTACACTTTCGCCGCTACCGGATCGCATCCTATGCCGAACAACCCCAAAACGCCGACAGAACCTTCAATGGAAGAGATAATCGCATCAATCAGCCGTATTATTAGCGAGGAAAAACGGCCGATCGAACCGGTTAGCCCCGCTTCTGATGAAAAGCCAGGTATTCTTGAGCTGACTGAGGTTGTAGATGAGGATGGATCGGTTCGCCGGGTGCTGCCCTTTGCGGAAAATTCGACCGCCTCACCCGCCCATTCAGTAAACCCGGCGGGTCCTTCGGCAACCAACGGGACCACGCACACTGAGGCGGGAGAAGGGCGCGCACTCGACCCCAGCGGAGAGCGCATCCTGTCATCGGGTGCCTCGGGAGCCGTCGCTGCCGCTTTTGCCCAGCTCGGAGCGCTACCGCGCGACCGCCGTCCCGAAGGTGAGCTCCAGCTTAGAGGCGCGGACCGTATCCTCGAGGATCTCGTGCGCGATCTCCTCCGGCCGCTGCTGCAAACCTGGCTCGACGAGCATCTTCCGAGGATCGTCGAACGGCTGGTACGAGAAGAGATCACCCGCGTTGCCAGGGAAGCGGGGCTGCGCTGAACTTGAGGCAGAGAAGGTTCAGCTGCCGTGCCGCTCTCCCGCGTTAGGCCGCGGGGGCCCGACGCTCAACCCCTACAGTTACAAGATGGTTCAGCAATGCTGGATACCACTTTTGAACCAGCGGCAATGGAGGCCCGGCGCTATGCGCTGTGGGAAGCTTCCGGTGCGTTCGCCTCCGACGTTGGCAGCGACAGACCGCCCTATACGATCATGATGCCGCCCCCCAACGTGACGGGGAGTCTCCATATGGGGCATGCGCTGACCTTCACACTGCAGGATGTGCTGGTGCGGTATCAGCGAATGCGTTGTCGCGACGTGCTGTGGCAGCCGGGGACTGATCATGCCGGTATCGGCACGGAGATCGTCGTCGGCAACCAGCTGGCCGCGGAAGGGAAGACGAAAGCCACGCTGGGGCGAGAAGGCTTTGTCGCGCGCGTTTGGAAATGGAAAGAGCGCTCCGGCGGCACAATCACCCGCCAACTGCGGCGTCTCGGTGCCTCACCGGACTGGCGGCGCGAGCGCTTTACGATGGATCCGGGGCTGGCGGCCGCGGTTCGCCGTGCCTTTGTTCGGCTCTATCGCGAGGGTCTGATCTACCGTGACCAGAGGCTGGTCAATTGGGACCCGAGCATGCACACGGTGATTTCGGATCTCGAGGTCGACAACCGCGAAGCCAAAGGATCGCTTTGGCATGTCCGCTATCCGGTGGCCGAGCTTCCCGGCCGATTTATTGTCGTGGCTACAACGCGCCCGGAAACGATGCTCGGCGACACGGGAGTGGCCGTTCACCCGCGGGACCCACGCTTTGCCGACCTAGTTGGGAGATCGGTGCGCCTGCCGCTCACCGACCGGCTCATTCCGATCATCGCCGACGAGCATGCCGATCCCGAGACCGGCAGCGGCGCGGTCAAGATTACGCCAGCACACGATTTCGCCGATTTCGAGGTGGGCCGGCGTCACGGCCTGCCGCTCATCAACATCTTCGATGAGAACGCGCGGCTAACCGATGCGGTACCCCCAGCCTATCGCGGTCTCGACCGGTTCGAAACGCGCAAGAAAGTGGTCGCGGACCTGACGGCGGCCGGCCTCCTCGAAAAGGTCGAGGATCACACATTGATGGTGCCACATCACGGCCGCTCGGGCGTGGCGATCGAGCCATGGCTTACCGAACAGTGGTATTGCGATGCTCGGGCACTCGCCCGCCCGACGCTGGCTGCGGTCGAAGAGGGGCGCACACGCTTCGTGCCGCGCCAGTGGGAGAACACGTTTTTCGACTGGATGCGCAAGATCCAGCCCTGGTGCATCTCGCGGCAACTCTGGTGGGGACATCAGATCCCGGCCTGGTACGGCCCGGACGGCACCGTCTTTGTCGCCGAGAGCGAAGAGGAAGCACAGCAGGAGGCTGGTGAAAAAAACGAGCGGCCGGTCGAGCTGCGGCGGGATCCCGATGTCCTTGATACCTGGTTTTCTTCCGCTTTGTGGCCCTTCTCGACGTTGGGCTGGCCGGACCCGACCCGTGAACTCGAGCGCTACTATCCGACAGATGTCCTCGTCACCGGCTTCGACATCATCTTCTTCTGGGTCGCTCGGATGATGATGATGGGACTGCACTTCATGGGCGATGTGCCGTTTCGCACCGTCTACATCCATGCGCTGGTGCGGGACGGCCGCGGCCAAAAGATGTCGAAGTCTCGCGGCAACATCATCGATCCGCTGGAGCTGATCGATCGCTATGGTTGTGACGCGTTGCGTTTCACGTTGACTGCGCTGGCCGCGCCCGGCCGCGACATCAAGCTCGCGGAAAGCCGAGTTGAGGGTTATCGCAATTTTGCAACCAAGCTTTGGAATGCGGCGCGTTATGCACAAATGAACGAATGCGCTCTGGTCGCCGATTTCGTTCCGGAGGAGTGCCGGCTCACCGTCAATCGCTGGGTCGTCGCGGCGGCCGCCAGCTGTGCCGCCTCGGTCACGGCCGCTCTCGACAGCTATCGCTTCGACGAGGCTGCGAGCCGTCTGTATCACTTTGTGTGGCGAACCTTCTGCGACTGGTATGTCGAATTCACCAAGCCGATTGTGCAGGGCGGCGAGCCGGAGGCGCGGGCCGAGACACAGGCCGTGACCGCATGGATCTTGGGTCGGATCGTCCATTTGCTGCACCCCATCATGCCGTTCATCACCGAAGAGGTCTGGGAGCAGTTGGCCGGTCCGGAAGCGGGAATGCTGATAACCGCCGCGTGGCCCGACTCGTCGGACGGTGCGTTTGACCCCGACGCCGTGGAGGAAATGGAGTGGGTCGTGCAGGCGATCTCGGCGGTTCGGGCGCTGCGGGCGGAGATGAACGTCCCGCCCGCTGCTCGCGTGCCTCTTTATCGCAAGGATGAAGACTTCCGAGCGGGGCAACGCATCGCACGTCACCGCGAGCACTTCGCTCGCCTTGGCCGCGTAGAGAGGTTTGAGCCAGTGGCAGATATCCCCGCCGGAGGGGTGCCAATACCGGTCGAAGGTGCGACCCTGATCCTGGGGCTCGGGGGTATTGTCGATCTCGCTCGCCAAGGAGAGCGGCTGCGAAAGGAGATCGGAGAACTGGATACGGAGATCGACAAGATTAACACTAAACTCGCCGACGGCAATTTCCTCGCCAAGGCTAACGGTGAGGTAATCAAAGAGTATCAAGAGCGCCAAGCGCAAGCCACTTCGCGTCGTGGTCGCCTGAAAGCCGCCTATGACGGTTTGAGTGTCTGACGCATTATTCGCTCGACGTCAGGCGATTTCGATCCTCTATTTGGTTATCCATTCGGTGGTATCGAGGTGCCAAATATGAGTGGGCTTATGGATTTTATCTCCAGCGAATATGACGAAATCAGAAGAATTGGCCGAATGGCTTAAACAATTTCATACTGAAATTAAATCAGCGCCTTCATAATGGCGAAGCTGTGCTCAACATGATACGGGAGTAAACTAGGTCGGCGAGTGCATAGAATCAGGAAAGGCAAGAGGCGGGTGACCAAGGATCCGGACGATCTCGTTGCCATGGGATTGGTCGAGCCGCGGCGTGTTGAGGAGATCCGGCGCGTCGCGGCAGAATATGCCGTTGCGTTGACGCAGGATATGGCAGATTTGATCTACCCGGCCGACTCTGGTGACCCGATCGCGGCGCAATTCGTCCCGACCGCTGCAGAGTTGGCCGATCTGCCTGAAGAACGCCCCGACCCGATCGGCGATGAGCGCTGGTCGCCAATGCCCGGCATCGTACATCGTTATCCCGACCGCGTGCTGCTGAAGCCGACACTACTGTGTCCGGTCTATTGCCGTTTTTGCTTCCGGCGCGAGGTGGTAGGCAAAAAAGAAGCGATGCTAGATCGTGCCGCGCTCGAGCGCGCCTTCGACTACGTCCGCCAGAGACCGCAGATTTGGGAGGTAATCGTCAGCGGTGGCGACCCGTTGCTGCTGGGGCCGCGCCGCATCGCCGAGATCGTGCGCGCGCTCGATCAAATTCCGCATCTCGGCGTCATCCGCTTTCATACGCGCATCCCCGTAGTTGATCCGCGGCGGGTGAGTTCCGCTTTGGTCGACGCGCTTGCCGCGGAAAAGGCGGTGTATGTCGTGATTCACGCGAACCATCCGCGGGAGTTGACGGTACCAGCCCGCGCTGCGTTTTTAAGGCTAAGTCGCGCCGGCATTCCACTGCTGTCGCAGACGGTCTTACTGCGCGGCGTCAACGACGATCCGGCCGTGCTTGAGGTCCTTTTCCGCGGTCTCGTCGCAATGCGGGTTAAGCCTTATTATCTTCACCAGGTCGACCTTGCCCGCGGCACGGCGCATTTCCGCACTGGCATTGCCGCGGGCCAGCGCTTGGTCCGTGCGCTGCGCGGCCGGGTTTCCGGACTCTGCCAGCCGATCTATGTATTGGACATTCCGGGCGGCTATGGCAAAGTGCCGATCGGGCCTTGCGCAATCTTTCGGGATGGCGCGTCCGGGGCGTGGATTGTCCAAGATAGGGCAGGAATCGGGCATAGTTATCCGCCAGACCCTGGCGACGAAGCAGCGTGAGAGAGCCGGTGGCGTCGGAGCCCGATGATCCCGTAATGATCGTTGTTGGCGGCGGTGCGATCGCGCTCAGCACGGTCCAGGAATTGTGCGCGATGCGCCGCCATCGTGTCGTTGTACTGTGGCGCAGGGACTCCGACTTTGCGCGCGCAGTGGAAGGGATCGGCGCAGTGTTCATCGCCGCCGCCCGGCCAGACAGCGCCGAGGGGCTAGGTCGAGCCGGGGTAAGACATGCGATAACGATCCTCGCTCTATCGCTCGACGATCAGTTGAACCTGCATGCTGCGCTTCTCGCGCGCGATGCCAATCCGCGTATCCGGATCGTATTGCGGCAGTTCAACCGGACGCTGGCCAATAAAATCGAGCAGAACCTCCCCAATTGCTCCGTCCTTTCGCTCGCCTGGCACTCGGCGGCGAGCTATGCCGCGGCCGCAATCGACCAGTCCTGCTTTCGCGGACTGCAGTTTCCGCAGCCTGACGGCCCGCTCACTGGCTTTGCGGTCCGGATCGCCCAGAGTTGCGGCGTCGCCGGCGAGACGCTCGCACAAGCGGAGCGGATGCTGGACGCGCGAATCATTGCGGTTAACGGGGCCACTGATGTTCCTCGACACGCGCTCCTCGGGGTAGAATCGGAGCTCGTCGTGTACAGCACGATCGCAGGGCTAGAAGCGAGCGTAACTCCTCGCACGCTACCGCAGGGCAGGCTTGAGATTAGCCGCAGGCTAACGTCTCTGTTGCGTCGGCGGCGAGAGCATCCAGCGCGCTTGAACCCGATCCTCGCGCGGCTGGCTTTGGCCACTTTGGCGGCGTTTGTGATCGGCACATGGTATTTTCACGGCGTCTTCGGTGGCGCTTGGCTCGACGCCGTTTATTTCGTGATCGCGACAATGACCACGACCGGCTATGGCGACCTGACACCTGATCGTACCCAGCCGATCGATGTCATCGCGGCCATGCTCCTGATGCTGTCTGGCATCATACTGACCGGCCTCTTTATCGCGTTCGGCGCCTCGCTGTTGACCCGAGTGCATTGGATCGCGATGCAAGGTCTGCGCCCGGTACATCGCCGCGGACATATCGTTGTCTGCGGCGCAGGGAGCATTGGAACTGGGGTCATTGAATTGTTGCTCGCTCTCGAGAAGCGGTTGGTCGTCATCGAACTCGCCCCGGACACGACCCTTGTCGAAAGAGCGCGCGAGCGGCAATTCGATCTGTTGACGGGGGATGCAAGTCGGGACACGACGCTCGATCTCTGCAATCTCGGCGCCGCGCACAGCCTGATCGCGCTGACCAACGTCGATACCTTGAACCTCGAAATCGCACTCGGCGCGCGCGCCCGTAATCCGACAATGCCGATCGTGTTACGGATCGCCGAGGCCAGTTTTGCCGAATCGATCGCCAGACACTTCGAATTCGAGACAACTTTCTCGGCGGCCGCCCTTGCTGCTCCCGCCTTTGTGGGCATGTCGCGATTTCCCGGTGCGCGCGGGCGTGTTGCTTTCCAGGGCCTAGAGTTCGCGATCGAAGAGATTGAGGACGGGGATCCTCCGCCATCGCCCGGCGCGATCCCGATAGCCGCATCGCGCGAGAGCCGGTTCGAAATCGCCCACGAATTCGAGGCGCTCGGTCCGGGTGGCCGAACCCTGGTGCTCGTGCCTCATGCGCTCGCCAGCGAGGTAGAGGACACACTCGCCGCCGCGAAAGAGCATCTCGTGCATAGCGGCTGATCTCATGTCGGGCGTTAGGCTCGGGAGGAATCGCCGCCCTCTTGCCGGCAATTTGGCGCTTGATCCGACAGATAGTCGAGGCACGAGACCGACGTCGGGGCCGGGTCCCTTCCTAGCGGGCGATCCTAGCCCTAAACCCGGCTTCCGTGCTGAGACCGGGGCAAAGATGCGGTTCAGCTAAACTAGACCGCAAGTTCGCACCAGATCGGCGTGTGGTCCGAGGATCGCTCTTTGGCCCGCGGCTTCTTGTCGATGTCGCAGGCCGCGACGCGGTCCGTTGCACGTGGCGACAACAGCAGGTGATCGATCCGCAACCCCTCGTCCCGGTGCCAGCGGCCGGCTTGGTAGTCCCAGAAGGTGTAACGGTGCGGCTCGCGATGAAAGATGCGGTACGCATCGGTGAGCCCCAAATAGACCAGCGCGCGAAAACGCGAGCGCGCCTCCCATCGGCAGAGCGCGTCGTCGCGAAAAGCCACGGGATCGTAAACATCATCGTCGGTGGGACAGATGTTGTAGTCGCCCGCGAGCACGAAGGGGATCTCGCGTCCCAGCAATTCCCGCGTGTGGTCGATCAACTGCTGCATCCAGGCCAGTTTGTAGGTGAATTTATCGGTTCCTACCGGGTTGCCATTTGGCAGGTAGACCGAGGCAATACGTACGCCGCCAAACGACGCCTCGATGTAGCGGGCCTGCTCATCATCGCCGTTGCCGAGCAATCCGGTGAGCAATTCCTCCGCCGGGCGCTTTGCGAGCAAGGCTACCCCGTTATAGGCGCGCTGACCGATGGTCTCGACCCGATAGCCTAGCCCGTTGATCTCCAGCACCGGGAAATCTTTGGCAGGGCATTTGGTTTCCTGAAGGCACAGAACATCGGGCTGCGCATCTTGCAGAAAAGCAAGCAGATGAGGCAGCCGTGCCTTGACCGAATTGACGTTCCAGCTGGCGATCTTCACGACGGGCCTCGTTAGGGTTGGTTTCCACGCCGCTGAGCTTGCCGCCATTCAGATTTGCTTTGCTGCAGCTGCGGCCGGTAGCTTCCCGCCCCGCGATCGAGCGTTTGCACTCGGCGGCCAGACGAGCCGACGTGGCGCGACGCCGCATGAACGCTGGTCGCGTGTTTGCCGTGTCCCTGTTTCACGACCGAGGCGGCGAATGCATCGTGGGACCGGCTAGCCGGCAGCAGTAGTAACAGCGCGAGAGAGGCGAGAAAAAGGCGATAGATCTGGTTCACCTGTCCCCCCTGAGCAGTTTTAAGTCACGCTCCCTCGACCGTAACGGTCAACCAAATGAAATTCTGAGCTAACCCGAAGCGTGCATACATCCCTCGGACTTACGGAAACCGCTCGGCTGATCGCCGCGGCGGTCAGCCAATCGAGAACGAATTGCCGCAGCCGCACGATGAGGCGGCATTCGGGTTGCGGATCTGGAATGAGGCGCCCATCAAATCTTCAACGAAATCGACCTCCGCCCCGTTCAATAGATCGAGCGAGACTTCGTCGACGACCACCCCGACACCGTCGCGCTGAAAGACAAAGTCATCGTCGTTGCGCTGATCGTCGAAAGACAGGCCATATTGGAATCCTGAGCATCCGCCGCCGGAAACAGCAATTCGCAGGAAGGCGTTTTCGGCGTTTTCCTGAACCTTCAACATTGCGATCTGGCGGGCCGCATTCTCGGTCAAGATGATACGGCGCTCCTCGATATCGCTCGGACTGTCGACCATGCTGTCGGTGCTCCCGCTGCCGCTTTTGGGAGGATATGTAAGCATCGGTGCAAACCGGGTCAAATGCCTCTCACCCGCGGCAATGGGCAGATGAAGTGGCGCAGTTCGCGAAGATTTTCCGGCGGGAATCGATTACACTCCGGCTTGAAGCAGGAGCCCGAAATGCTGCAAGCCCTGAAAGGCGGAACAGCCTTTGAAGCGATACCGGAGGCTAAAGACAAGATTGCTTGCTTGAGGGCGCTCGAGCGCAAGGTGTTGTGGCTGTCGACCTGGATGATCCACAACGCCAACTATGTCCGGCTGAACCGGGACGGCCTGAAGGTCGGGGGTCACCAGGCATCAAGCGCCTCGGTGGCAACATTGATGACGGCGCTTTACTTCGACGTGCTGCGTCCGCAGGACCGCGTCGCCGTAAAGCCGCACGCCGCACCGGTGTTCCATGCAATCCAATACCTGCTTGGCCATCAGACGCGCGAAAAATTGGAGCGGTTCCGCGCATTTGGCGGCGCGCAATCCTACCCGTCGCGGACCAAGGACGGCGATACGGTGGATTTTTCCACCGGCTCGGTCGGCCTCGGGGTCGGGATGACGCTTTTCACCTCGCTTACCCAAGATTATTTGCGCCTCAAACAGCTGGCGCCCACCGACGATGCGCCCGGGCGGATGATCGCGCTCGCGGGCGATGCCGAACTCGACGAGGGCAACATCTTCGAGGCGCTGCTCGAGGGCTGGAAGCACGATGTCCGCAATCTTTGGTGGGTGATCGACTACAACCGCCAGAGCCTCGACGCCGTCGTGTCGGACCGCCTGTTCGGCCGCATCGACGCGATGTTCGAGATGATGGGCTGGCGCGTCGTTACGCTGAAATATGGTCATCTGCTGGAGGAAGCCTTTGCCCGCCCCGACGGGCATCACCTGCGCGAATGGATCGACGCGTGCCCGAACTCACTCTATTCGGCGCTCGTCTTTAAGGGCGGTGAGGGCTGGCGAGAGCATCTTCACCGCGACCTCAACCGCTATCCTGGGATCCGCGCGATCCTCGACGATCACGACGACACAGCGCTGCAGCGGCTGATGACCAATCTCGCCGGCCACGACTTGGAATCGGCGCTCGACGCCTTCCATGGTGTCGAAGATGATCGGCCGACCTGCTTTATTGCCTATACGATCAAGGGTTACGGCCTGCCCTTCGCCGGGCATAAGGACAATCACGCCGGCCTGATGAACCGCGACCAGATGGTGTCATTCCAGCGCAGCATGGCGGTGCCCGAGGGCGCCGAGTGGGATTTGTTCGCTGGTCTGGAGCTGCCTCCAGAGCGGCTCTCCGCCTTCCTCAAGGAAGTACCGCTCGCCGCCGCGGGCGGGCGCCGGCGTGAGGCGCCGGTTATTGCGGTGCCGCCTAGCCTGCCGCTCCCGCGTGGCGCAAGGCTTTCGACCCAGGAAGCCTTCGGTCGAATTCTCGGCGATATCGCCGCCACCGATACCGAGCTTGCCAAGCGGATCGTGACGACCTCGCCCGATGTCACTGTGTCGACCAATCTCGGACCCTGGGTCAATCGCCGCGGGATTTTCGATCGCGCCGAGCGCGCCGACACGTTTCGCGAAGAAAAGGTCATCTCGGCGCAGCGCTGGGCGATGTCGCCACAGGGTCAGCACATCGAGCTCGGCATCGCCGAGAGCAATCTCTTCCTGCAGCTCGCCGCGCTGGGTCTCGCCGGGCCGCTATTCGGCACCCGGCTGTTGCCGATCGGCACGCTTTACGACCCGTTCATCAAACGCGGCGCCGACGCGCTCAATTACGCCTGCTACCAGGATGCTCGCTTTATCCTCGTCGCAACCCCGTCCGGGATCACCCTTGCGCCCGAAGGCGGTGCGCATCAGTCGATCGGCGAGCCGCTGTTCGGGCTGGCGCAGCCGGGTCTCGTCGGCTTCGAGCCGGCCTTTGCCGACGAGCTGGCGGTCTTGCTGCACTGGGCGTTCGAAGAAATCCAGCAGGAGAACGGCGACTCGGTTTACTTCCGCCTGTCGACGCGGCTGATCGAACAGCCCGGCCGGACGATCTCCTCCGATCTTCGGGAGGCGATCATTGCCGGCGCGTATTGGTTGCGCCAGCCGGCGGAGGGGGCCGAGCTGGCGATAGCTTACTGTGGCGCGGTTGCTCCCGAGGCGTTCGCGGCGCATCGGCAAATTGCCGAAGACATTCCCGGAGCCGGGCTGCTCGCGATCACCTCGCCCGACCGCCTGCACCGCGACTGGCAGGCGGCCCGCGCCAAGCGCGAAACCAGTGTCGTCGAGGGGCTCTTGGCGCAGCTGAGGCGCGCCGCCGCGCTCGTCACGGTCGGCGATTTTCACCCTGCGACCTTGTCCTGGCTCGGCGCCGTGGCTGGCAATCCGATCGAGCCCATGGGCGTCGACCGGTTTGGTCAATCCGGGGATATTCCCGACCTCTACGAGGCCTATTGCATCGACACCGAGGCTATTCTCGACGCCGCGGCGCGGGCCTGCCTGCGCGCGCTGCGCTGACCCTCAGCCATCAACGCCCGGCGGCAGGATCTCCTTTTCGTGCAGCACCTCCGAGCGGTAGAGCTCGGAAATCGAGGCCCAGCGCAATTGGCAGATTTCTTCCGCCACTTGTTCGGCCTGCGCCTCGAGCTGCGGCGTATCGAGATAGCGGCCGCACAATTCGATCTGCCGGCGGCTGTGCTCGACATCGGCGGCGTCGTGCTCGGTGAAGAACTCGATCTCGGGCGAATTGCGCGTGAAGCCGTAATGCTTCTCGAAGGCGGGAAGCAGCACCTCGCCGATGAGGCCCGGCATTTGGCCCTCTTGCGTTGTCTG
>Ga0126381_100000581_pt1 | contig 40168 bp, 31 predicted proteins | sample PanSoiMetPlot_28_FD_96465 | JGI IMG/M metagenome (GOLD analysis project Ga0126381, IMG submission 96465) | Tropical forest soil microbial communities from Panama - MetaG Plot_28 | ecosystem: Environmental > Terrestrial > Soil > Tropical forest > Bulk soil | place: Panama | collected 2016-02-17 | reverse complement strand
GTTAGCTGGTCAGCGTAGAAGGAACGGATCGATTCACCGTCCACCTGCGGTTCCTACGGGTCTGGCCTTCGGTCGAGAGAGGAGGCAGCCGGATGTGCCGTCAGGCTGGTTGTCGCTGGTGCGTATGAAAGGAGAACCGCGACAGAGAGGATCACCGCGAAGAACACAGGCCTCATTAGGCTAGCCTGGCAACTCATCGTGCCGCGCACTTTATCACGAAAAACGTAGCTCGGGTTGTGTTCGCCGGGGAACGAATCTCTACCGAAGATCTTACGAACTTTCTAAAACAAGCCGGGAATTTTCATGCCGGGAATTCCGGGGATGCTTCCTGTGAGGGACTTCATCTGGTTGGCCAGTTCATCGTCCACGCGGCGCGACGCTTCATTCACCGCAGCGCGGATCAAATCCTGCAACATCTCCTGATCTTTCGATGCGAAAATTTCCGGTTCGATGCGCACTTCCAGCACCTGCTTTTGGCCATTCATTTTTACAGCCACCATGCCGCCGCCCGCCGAAGCTTCAACCGCGACCGTGTTCACCTGCCGCTGCAGATCTTCCTGAACCTGCCGTAGCCGGGAAAGCATTTGTTGAAGCGCATTGACTTCCATCAGGAAACCTCTTCGCGCCGCTTCACTTCGGAAATTTTCCCGCCGAAGCGTTGCAACATCGAGCGGACCATCGGATCGCGTTCGAACTTTTCCCGCAACTCCCTGCTGCTCGCCGCCGCGCGCGACGCGCTCGCGGCATTCGTTGCAACCAATTCCATCTTAGCACACACCCGCACGGAGCGATTCAACACCTTGCCCGCTGTTGCGCGGATTTTCTCCAGCGAATCGCGCCCTTCCACCATTTCTGCGAACGCTCGCTTCTCGTTCGCAAAATAAATTCGCAGCTCAGCGCCTTCCAGTTCCCAGCGATGCGCGTGCTCGATCAATTCGCCAAGAAATTTCTGCTGTGCCTGAATGGCGCCGCGAATCTCCGCCACCTGCTGCGCGGAAATTCCGCTCACTGTAACGGGAGTGGCGGATTCTGTCGACTGCGTCTCGGCAACTTCTGGTCGAGCTTCGCGCTCCGCTGCTGCTTCATCAGCGATGATCGGTTTTGCATCGGCAAACGTCGTTGCACTGGCTGGCGCTGCTGCGGCCGATTTTATCTGAGGCTCGCTCCGTTCGATCCACGCCGGTTGATGGAGTGAATTTGGCGCAGTGGCGGCGGTTTTCGGTGCAACTGCAAGCGTTGAGCCCGCTCCCGCGAGTGCCGCGCTGGCCAGTTCACTCTTCGCTGACCGCGCGGGAGCCGCAACAGGAGCGCTGGCCCGCGCCGCGGTGTTTTTTGCCGTGCCGCCATTGCCGGTTGCTCCGCCCAAATCAGCAAGCAATTCTTCGAGCGGGGCCAATCGGCCGGCCTGAACCAAACGGAGCAAACCCATCTCCAGGTGCACGCGTGGATCGGGTTTGCGGCGCAAGTCCTCATCGGTCTGCAAAAGAATGTTGAAAAATCGCGTCAGGTCCTCTTCGCTGAATTGCGCTGCGGCTTTTAGAAGCGCGGGACGCTGATCGGGTGTCGCGGCGATCAAATCCGAATCCGCGCCGCAAACGCGCGCGATCAACAGGTTGCGCATGTGGCGAATCGCTTCGCGGCAAAAGTGCTGCAGGTTGCGGCCCTCTTTCTGGAAAGTGTGAACCAGACCGAGAGCGCGCTCTGCGGAGCCGGCAGCGATCGCCTCCACCAATTCACTCAGAGAATCTTCTGGAACCATGCCAAGCAGTTCGCGGACTTCCTTGTCAGGAATATTGTCGCCACAATACGCGCGGGCCTGTTCGAGCAAGGAAAGCGCGTCTCTCATACTGCCTTCCGCCATACGCGCAATCACCGCCACCGCGCCGTCGGCGATCTGCAAATTTTCTTCTTTGGCGATGAACTTGATTCGGTCGGCGATTTCGTTGAAGGTCAGCGCGCGAAAATGGAAATGCTGTGAACGCGAACGGATGGTATCTTCCAGTTCTTCCGGCTGCGTCGTGGCCATGACGAAGATCACGCGGTCGGGCGGCTCTTCTAGCGTCTTCAGCAAAGCGTTGGACGCTTCGCCGGTGAGCATATGCGCTTCGTCAAGGATCACCACCTTGCTCCGCGAAGCGGCCGGAGCGTAGCGCACCATTTCCCGCAGTTCGCGAATCTGATCGATGCCACGATTCGACGCGGCGTCAATCTCAATCACGTCGAGCGAAGTTCCCGCGGCAATCTCTTGGCACGAATCGCAAACGCCGCACGGCTCCGCTGTCGGTCCCTTTATGCAATTCATGGCCTTGGCGAGGATTCTGGCCGCGGTGGTTTTCCCGACGCCGCGGGCTCCGGAAAAGATATACGCATGTGCCACGCGATCATTCTTGATGGCGTTTGCCAGCGTTCCGGTAACGTGCTCTTGCCCGACTAAATCTTTGAAAGTTTGCGGACGCCACTTCCGCGCGATCACTTGATAGCTCATGGAGGAAAGTGTTGCACGTTCATTGGGGAAGTCAACAGGCAGAGAGAAGTCGACAGGCGGCAGTCAGGAATCGCCCGAGAGTCGTCGGAACAAAACAGCGAAATTGAATCCGTTCCGTTGGAGCTTCTTGATTTGGCAAAATATCGCGAGGGAGGGAAACGGCTGTCAGCTGTCGACAGCCAACTTTTTCAGTGCGAGGAACTTCGGGTGGTCTGGGGCACACGAGGCAATCCCGGTACCGTTGCTCCCTTCCGGGCCTGGCGGGGTTCGCGGGACCTCGTTGCACAGAGCCCGAAGCTCCACGCTCCGGCAGTCGCAAATTGCAGCACTGCCGAAACCTAGTTTAGCACGACCGCCGGTGAATCCGGGCGAGCTCGGACCGAGAAACCGGTGTTCTTCTGGAGCGCCTGAAGGACATTGTTGAAGAATAGTTGTTCGCTCGTGTCCAAATCCTGCTACTCTTTTTCGCGGATAGGGTTCCTCCACCATCCACCCAGCAGATCCTGCCGGGTCCGCGCGCCAGCGTTGCACGAAGAGGCCTCGCCTCCGTGCGCTCGACGTTACTGAGCTTGCCCGCCAGGGCGGGCAGGAGGATCACCAAATGAAAATTGCAGTTCGACTGTTCTTAGCGATTGCCGTTTTGTCTTGGGTGGCATCGGTCTCGCAGGCGGAACCGCGTCAGATCATTCAAGGCACGCAGCTCAAAATAAAACTGTTGACCGATGTCAGCACGTCGACTTCGCGAAATGGAGATGGGTTTGTTGCCGTGACCACTGAGCCAGTCATGCTGGGAGACCAACTGCTGTTGCCGAGCGGAACGCGCATCCGCGGCATCGTTACCAGCATTAACCGCGCGCGGCACTTTGCCCTTTTCCGCGGCGAAGCCTACCTGAATCTGGCATTTCGTTCGGTTGAGATTGATAGCCGGCTGATTCCGGTGCAGATGAGCGTGCTCGCCATTCACAAGCCTTCGAGCGATGGCGAAGGCCGCCGCCGCAAGGACGTAGATGTGACCGAAGGGCAGATACTGCAACAAAAGCATGACATCAAGGGTGACATCATTGCGGGGACGATTGGCACTGGCGGAGGGACGCTGATCGGCAAGATTGCGTCACATACCGCCGCCGGATTTGGCATTGGGCTGGCCGGCAGCGCGATTTACGTGGTGCAGCGCAAAGGTAGGGAGGTTAATTTGCCCGCCGATACTGGTATGTTGGTGCGCATGGACAGTAGCGTCACCGTGCCCGGCGTAGGCGCTTCGACCGGTTCGGTAAACGGGCAATAACAAAGCACGACGGTTTCGACGATCATACGTCGTCGCCTTATAGGCCTTTTCGAGCTGCAGGTGGCAGTCCCGCAGGCTCTTCATTCCGAGCGAAGTCTGCGGGAGCTGGGGGATCTCCGCCGGACTTAGCGTCAGACTCAGGCACAACGTGCGCCCAAAATGAAGAAAAAAACGGACGGGAAATCAGAAGCCGCCGCGGCCTGGTTATCCTTTCCGGGAAGTTGGCGTCCGCTCTGACTTTCCCGATCTGTCTCTTGTGCTGCTCGCTGGGCGCCGAGATCAGCAACATTTTTTTCGGATGCGTTCCACTTGTCGCCAACGGGGCTGTCCGCCACATGTCCGCGTACGTCCGCAGTCTTTTTCAGAATGTCTTCGCTCGCCGCACGGTTTCGGAAGGCGTGGCTCTCAAATATACCGGTGATTTGCCAACTTTAGAAATTTTGTAAATCCTTGGCATCAGTTCTTTTGATTGACGCATTTCCTTCCCCCGCGTTACTCTTTTTGCGCATGATTCCATGTCGTCTGCTCTGTCACTCACCTCACGCATTTACGCCAAATCTTTCCGAGGAGATTCATGTCCACCGAATTGCGTAATTTTCTGTCGCTATCCTACGAAGAGCTCGAACAGCTGAACCTGAAAGCCAAGGAGCAGCGCAAGAACCGCGTCGCACAGCACAGAATCCAGGAAGAACGCCTCAAGTATTTGACGGACGAAAAACGCATCAAGGCGGTAACCGTACTGTTCAGCGACCTGGAAGGCCGGCTGCACATGCTGGACTACGACAAGAAGTTTCTCATCAAGAGCTGGGACAACCTGACATTTGACGGCTCGTCAATTCGCGGATTTACCGCGCAACGGGAAAGCGACTTGCGGTTAGGCATGGACTGGAGCGCGTTCTATTGGGCGCCGGCGGATTTTTTCGGTCCTGGCAAGGTGTTGGTTTTTGGCGAAGTAATCGACAAGGACGGAAGTCCATACTCGGCCGATATTCGCGGCGCGTTGAAAGGCTATGCCGAACAGCTGCACAAGAAAGAGGGATACACACTCAATGCGGCCAACGAGATTGAGGGTTTTCTCTTCAAGGGCGTGGATGCCGAGCGGCGATTTCACGAGACTGGGGAGTTCGAGTACGTCAACACCGGCGGTTACTACCACTCGCTGCCGGGCGATCCGCTGCGCACGTTTATAGACACTGCGGCAGAAGTGCAGCGCTCCATGGGCTTCCAGAATGAGAAAGACCACCCGGAAGTCGCGCCTTCACAGTTTGAAATCAACTACGGCTACGGCGAAGTAGTTGCGGCCGCCGACCAAATTCAACTTTACAAGCTGATCTGCCGCCAAGTGGCCACGCACATGGGTTTGACCGCGTCTTTTCTTCCCAAACCGGTGGTTGGCGTGAACGGCAGCGGCATGCACACCAACGTTTCCATCAGCGCGAATGGCAAGAATTTGTTTTGGGATCCCAAAGGCGAAGAAAAGCTAAGCAAACTGGGATGGTCATTCGTGGACCGCATCTTGACGCATGGCAATGACGTTTGCCTGCTGCTGAATTCGAGCGTGAACGCTTTTCGCCGTCTTGATCCGCACTTCGAAGCTCCAAACCAGCTCAAGGCTTCTCCAGTGGATCGTGGTTCGATGATCCGCATTCCTATCGGCAACGAAAAGAGTATGCGCGTCGAGGTTCGATCGGTCGCGCCAGACGCCAACCCGTACCTTGTCATGTACTCCATTTTCAAGAGTGGCATCGACGGCGAGACCTCTAAAATCAAGAATCTTCGCCAGGCGGAACGCTATTTGCCGGATAATGTTTACACCGCCATCGAAAATTTCGAGAAAGCCGATTGGACCACCAAGCTGCTGGGTGCCGACGTGAAGAGCCGCTATGCCGATTTGAAGCGCGCCTCAGCCGACCGCTGCCCGCGCGCCCTGGGCACTTTCGTTAAAGCCCAGGAAGTCCAATATCACCACGAGGTTTACAATCAGTTCCTCTGGAACCGCTTCTAGCGGGCGGTGGTATCAGAGCAGGGCGGAAGACAAGGAATGAAACGACGCATATTGCTGCAATCGATTCCGGCGGCGGCGCTGCTGCCGGCCGGAGAGCTGTTGTTGGCGACCGGGGAAATGCCGGGCGCGGATGCTGACTCCAATAAAATTTACGAACTGCGCGTTTACCATTGCTACCCGGGCAAGCTGCCGGATTTGTTGCGGCGGTTTCGCGAACACACCACCAAATTGTTCGAAAAGCACGGAATGAAGAATGTCGCCTACTGGACTCCAGCCGATGACCCCCAGAAATCGAACATGTTGGTGTACATTCTGGAGCATCCAGGACGCGAGGCGGCTACCGCCAATTGGAAGTCGTTCGAGGAAGATCCCGAGTGGCAAACGGTGAAGAAGGCAACCGAAGCAAACGGAAAGATTGTGGAAAGAGTGGAGGCAACGTTCATGGTGCTGACAGATTTTTCCCCGCCGCTACGCTGATTCTCTTGCGCTGAATTGCAATGACCGTGAGCGTGAGATAGAGTCTCTAGTCTCGCGAAGTCTGAAAAAAGGAACCGCCCGCAATTCGAGCCGACTGAAGCCGGATGATCTTCAACACTTGGGCTTACTACCTTTTCTTTCTGGTTCCCAGCGCAATTTTGTTTCGATTGAGCCCGCAGCGGTTCCGGCCATGGGTGATCGTGCTGGGCGGCAGCGGCTTTTTTCTCTATTTTTCCTACACCGAGTTGGGTGGAATCATTCCCGCGGCGTGTCTGGGAATTTTTTTGTGGGAGTCCGTCACCAGCCGGTTCTACCGGCCTAAATCGTGGTTTTGCTGGGTGGGCGTGACGCAGGCAATCATCCTGCTGTTCATTTTCAAATATTGGAATTTCTTTGCGGGGCTGGTGTGGTTTCGCACGCCGGAACGACATTTTTGGGCGCACGCGTTTCTGCCACTGGGAATTTCGTTTTTCACCTTTGAATTTATCCATTACGCGACCGACCGCAATAAAGGGAAAACCGAGGCCGGCAGCCTGGGAGAGTATCTCGCGTTTATTTTGTTTTTTCCGACGATGGTGGCGGGACCGATCAAGCGATACCAGCAATTCTTGCCGAAGTTGCGCGCGCAACTTCCGCCGTGGCCGAATGACTGGCTTCGCGGAGTGACCAGGATTTTAGCGGGCCTGGCGAAGAAGTTCGCCATCGCCGATGTGCTGACGGCATGCACCAACCATTTGAATCGCGCGGATTTAGCCCTCGCCAACCGGGCCATGCTGCCCATATGGCTGCTGGCGTATGGAGTCAAGATTTATACCGATTTTTCCGCGTACTCGGATATTGCGATCGGCTCGGCGCGGCTGTTCGGGATTCCGATTCCGGAGAATTTTGACTGGCCATATTTGCAAACCAACATTTCAGCGTTTTGGCGGCGCTGGCACATTTCTCTGACCTCATGGCTGACGGACTATGTGTTCATTCCGCTGGGCGGATCGCGGGTTTCGCCGAACCGCGTTTATGGAAACATCCTGATGACCATGCTGGTGAGCGGGCTGTGGCACGGCGCGGGAGTGAATTTTGTGGTGTGGGGGCTGTGGCATGGAGTCTTACTGGCGATCCACCGGGCTTGGCGGAAAGTACGGCCGTTGCCGGCGGATCCGCCGTGGTGGTCACGCGGCGGAGCCTGGTTGACAACGTTTGTGGCGGCGAATCTGGGCTGGGCATTTTTCTGCATGGATGTGCATACTGCGCTTTTCTTTTTCAAGCGGCTTCTGTTGGGGTGAGGCGATGAACGTATTGATCTGGGTGACCGAGACGCTGGAATTTTTGAGCGGATCGCGTGATGAGGCTCCGGCAGGATTCCCGACATTGCCGAAGGCCGTGCTGTGGGGATTGTGGTGGGGAGCATTACTGGTGGTGATTTACATTTTTTGCGGACAGAGCTCAAAGTTCATTTACATCGATTTTTGAGCGAGTCCATATAGATGCACGATACAGAGTCGATAACGCGAGGACAATTCTGGGGCGCGGTACTGGTGTGCCTTGCGGTGCTGGGTAGTGCCAACGCGGTGGTGAGCAAGATGACCCAGCATTCTGTTTCGCGGCGCATCCTTGCGGATGCGAGGAATTCCGGTTCAGCGACCACCATTGCGCTGGGAAATTCTCTGATGCGATCGGGATTCGATGCCAACGAGTTTGCCCCGCCGCAAGAGCCCGGCGGCCGACCTTTGGCGCTGAACATGGCGATGGGCGCTTCAAGTCCCGCCGAGCATTTGCTGTTGCTCCGCGCGGCGCTGCGCGATGACGGGCAAGCCAAGCTGCTGCTCTATGGATTTTACGATTTTCAGCTTACGGATCCGGTGAGGTTTTCTTTCAGCGATCTGATCGGAAATCACGACCTCCTTTATTACCATGAGCCTGAATTCGCGCGGCGCTACTACGTGATGAGTCGATATGATGTGGCGGGCTTTGAGATCGCGCGGCGCGTGTCACTGCTTGCCGAACGCGGCGCGGTTTGGGCGAAGGTAGAGCGGCTGCGCCGGGCGATCGCTCAGCAAGGAATGCCGCGCGAGGCCAGCAATCAGTTCGGACGGGTCGCGGACTTCACCTTGCTGGAGGCCAGCAGCCAGGAAGAGTTTGTGAAGCACTGCGAGCAAGCGTCTGAAGCGCAACTGAGTGCACCGGTGAAGGAGATTATTCGCGAAGCGCAAAAGCGGCAGTTGCGCGTGGTGTTTGTATTGATGCCGCTGCCAGCGAAGCACCTGCGGGAGTTCTACGACACGCCAGCGTGGGAAGCGTATCGGCGCCACGTGAAAGAACAGCTGACCATCGAAGACGTCGGGTTGATCGATGCGAGCCACTGGTTTTCCGAGCCCGGGCAGTTCGGCGACGCGCTGCACCTGAGCGAGGAAGGAGCCAGTCTGTTTTCGCAGCGGCTGGCTGCGATGTGCGGAAACGCGAATCGGTTCGATTCGTGCGGCAAATAGCCGGGCACATTTCAGAAAATTGACGCGAGCCACCGTACCTAGCGTGAGGCTTGATATAGTTTGGCGCAGCATGAAGGAGTACAAGCGAAATGGAAAGCAAAATGGCTGTGAGCTCCCTTCTGAATATAGGCCGCGCTATGTTGCTGAGCATGCTCATCGTGTGCTCCGCGGCTGCGCAAGGGAAAAACCCTTATGCGGGCGATGCCAAGATGGCGAAGCTGGGTGAATTTGAATTTCGCGCGAACTGCGCGTTTTGCCATGGACTGGGTGCGAGAGGCGGCGGCCGGGGGCCGGATTTGACGCGCACGCCGAAAAAGCATGGCAACGCCGACGCGGAGATCTTTAGCACCATCAATAATGGCGTGCCGGGGACGGCCATGCCCCCGAACGGCGCGACGCAGCAAGGCGTGGGAATGACCGAGGAAGAGATCTGGCAGGTGGTGACATACATCCGCAGCGTTGAGAAAAAACCGGCAGTGGTGAATGGCGATCCGAAACACGGGCGGGAATTGTTCTACGGAACTGCGGCGTGCGCGACGTGCCACATGTTCACAGGTAAAGGCGGACGGCTGGGGCCGGATTTGACCGCTGCGGGCACGGCCCGTTCGACGGAATATTTGGCGGAGTCAGTGAGGAACCCGAGCCGGCGGCTGGCACAGGGAATCAGCGAGGCCATGAAAGAATTTTCCGCGGAGTACGAAACCGTGAATGTGGTGAGCAACGATGGCAGAAGATATCAGGGGACATTGCTCAACGAGGACAGCTTCACGATTCAATTCATCGACACGCGGGAGCAGGTGCATTCGCTGGACAAGGCTTCGCTGAAGTCGTGGCAGAAGTCGCGAGAGTCGTTGATGCCACCGTATGACGACAAAACTCTTCCGGAAAAAGACCTGCAAGACTTACTTGCGTTCCTGGTGAATGGCGGAACGGGAGGTGCGAAGTGAAGCTCCGACTGACATTGCGGGCAAGCCTGATTCTTCTTCTTTTCGCTTCTAGCGCACCGGCACAAGTAACCAGCGAACGATTGCTCCATTCCGATAAAGAACCGCAGAACTGGCTGATGTACTCGGGGGATTATGCTGGACTGAGATATTCGTCACTGCAGGAAATTAAGATTGCAAATGCAGAGAAGCTGGTAGCGAAGTGGACCTACCAAACAATGGCGGGCGGAAAATTTGAAACGACGCCGCTGGCGGTGGACGGCATCATGTATGCGACGGGCCAGGACGACCGCGCCTTCGCGCTGGATGCGCGGACCGGACGGCCGATCTGGCAATACCAGCGAGCGTTGCCGGGAGATATTCGTCCGTGCTGCGGAAGGGTGAATCGCGGGCTGGCCATTCTGGGCGACAAAGTGTTTATGGGAACTCTCGATTCGCATGTGATTGCGCTGGATACCAAAACAGGAAACGTGGTGTGGGATGTGACGGCGGTGGACTACAGCAAAGGTTACAGCTTCACCCTGGCACCGCTGGTGATCAAAAACCTGGTGCTGGTAGGCGTGTCCGGCGGCGAATACGGCATTCGCGGATTTATTGACGCCTACGATGCAAACAGCGGCGAGCGAAAATGGCGGCTGTACACGGTTCCCGCGCCGGGAGAAGCGGGCAACGAAACTTGGGAAGGCGAATCGTGGAAGATCGGCGGATCGCCGGCTTGGATTACAGGGACGTACGATCCGGAAACCAACACTACGTTCTGGACGACGGGGAATCCTTCGCCATCGAATCGCGGCGAAGGGCGAGCGGGTGATAATTTGTACTCGAATTCCCTGTTGGCGATCGACCCGGACACCGGGAAATTGAAATGGCATTTTCAATTTACGCAGCACGACGAGCATGACTACGACGCGACACAAGTGCCGGTGATGGTGAATAAAGGCGGCAAGCAATTCATCGTGCAGGCCAACCGGAACGGATTCTTCTACGTGATCGACCGGACGAATGGAAAGCTGATTCGCGCGGAGTCTTACGCGAAAGTTTCCTGGTCGAAAGAGAAGGATGTGAGTGACAGGCCGGTGGCGGCGAAGGATAGTTCGCCGACGCCAGAGGGCAACAGAGTGTGCCCGGGCGCAGCGGGAGCGACCAACTGGATGTCGCCGACCTACGATCCGCAGACAAAATTGTTTTATGTGACGGCTCGGGAGCAGTGCGACGTGTTTTCCACCGCTCCGCAGCCGTATGAGGCGGGCCATGCATATTACGGGTCGGCATATTTCCCGAATGATGATGCCGCGCCGTTTTATGGTGCGCTGCGAGCGATAGATCCCGACACCGGAAAAATGAAGTGGGAGTGGAAGCATCCTTCGCCCACCTGGTCGGGAGTCTTGTCCACGGCCGGTGGCTTGATTTTTACAGGAGACGCGGAGGGGAATTTTATCGCGCTCGATGCCGTGAGCGGAAAAGCATTGTGGCATTTCCAGTGTGGCGCATCGGTGTATTCATCGCCGATGACGTATTCGATCGACGGCAAACAATACGTCGCGGTGGCAGCTGGCACCGCCTTGTTCACGTTTGGATTGCCGTAGAAGACCTGGGAATAGCAGTTCGGAATAGGCAAGCGTGTTCGAGCGAAAGATCATTGGGTTCCACCAAGACGAACAAGGAGACTGGGTAGCGGACCTGGAGTGCGGGCACACGCAACATGTGCGGCACAACCCCCCGTGGATAACTCGCCCCTGGGTGTCCACGGTCGAGGGCAGAGATTCCCGGCTGGGCACGCGGCTGATTTGCAAGCTCTGCCAGAAAGTTTCCGAGGAACAAGCATAAGCCGATTCAGGAGCGGTCATGGCTGACGCTCTAACGCTCGGTTCAGCGAGGAAGTCGCGAACGTTGACCGCGCGACGCCCGGAGAGCAGCTGGTTGAATTCATCGGAACCCGCGGAACGAAGCGCGCGCCTTTGTCCAACTCATTGCAGGATTATGGTTGTCGGCTAAATGCAGGCGTCAGCGGAATTTGACCATTCCAGCTGCACCACATAGCCGCCGAGAGTTTTGGTTTTCCAGGCACAGATATCGCCGATTTCTCCGTTGGCGTCGTCATACCAGCCGGTACCGGGAACCGGGTCGGTAATGGCTTCGCAGAGTTCATGAGAGGAGGTTGAGGTCAGGGCATCGGGAGTGGGCAGGCCACCTTCACATCCGCTACATCCGGGGTAAGGCATTACCGCATAGAAAATGTTGTCGCTGGTAGTGTCGTGATAGCCGCAGAAGGTCTGGCAGGATTTGGCTCCGCCTTGATCGACTTGGGAGCCTGGAGGCAAGAAGATGAAGTAAAGTGAGTTGGGGGTATTCGATGGGAGCGTACCGGCGGCGATTTCGGATTGCAGGAATCTTTGAATGGCGGAATCGGTAATGGATTTGCCGGGCTCGGAGCTGGTGAGATTCAATGATCCGATGCGCGCGCCATGGCTTATGGTTTTTCCCGGTACAGAGTATTCCCCGAGCTGGTCGATGAGCTTACTGGTCAGGATGAAATCGAAAAAGTCGTTCACGTGAGTCAACAGGGAGGAGTTGACCGGGGCCTGCCAGACTTTTCCCCAGAAAATGGTGAATATTTGCACGCTAGTGAGCAAAGGGCCGTTGCGATAGCTAAGCGCGGGAGACGCGGTGGAAGCAATCCGCGGCGCCGAGTGCAACGGCACAATGCGAATAGGATGTTGCAGCGCGCTGCTGGATTGTTTGCGTTCTTTTGCTCTTCTGGTTGTGGCCATCGTGGTCTCCTTCGCAGCTGCCCAAATTGGGCTGGGGGAAGGGTCCAGGCCGCAAAAGCCAAGCTAGCGCCATGCGCTAAAGATGTAAATAGTAAGTGAAGGAATCCAAGTAGGATCAGGGGCGACTTTACGACGCGACAATGGAGAATTGAGGCTTAAGATGATTTCTCACCAGCCGGAACCCGCGATGATCAACCAACCGCCAGGCGGAATCGAAATGCGGCGCAGCCAACGGGTGATGCTGCGCTTGCGGATTCACGTTCGCTGGACGCCGACGGGCGAACCGGCGATCAGCGAAGACGCCACCACGCTGGTAGTGAATGCGCACGGCGCGTTGATCGTACTGGCAATGAGAGTCAAGGCGGGCAGTCGTGTTTTTATTCGCAATTCCTCATCCGGGCAGGACAAGGAATGCCGGGTGGTGCGGGTCAGCGAAAGGCCGGAAGTGAAACGCGAAATAGCGGTTGAATTCCTGCGAGCCGATGCAAAGTTTTGGGGGCTGGAGTTTCCGCCCGACGATTGGAAAAAGGTCCCCTAGCGGCTCGCTGGGTGGTACGAAGAACTAAGAAAGATTCTTCAGTGTCGTGGCAATCAGAGAGGCTGTGCCCGCATAGACGTCGCCAGCGGTTTCCCACTCCATGGAGAAGATGCCTTTGTAGTTATGTTTTTTCGCAAGCGCGAAGATTCTGGCCATGTCCACCGGGACGACTACATTGGCGGGCGTAGTGGTGGTGTCTTTTACGTGAGAGATGGCGTAGGCACGGACAAACATTTGGTCCAGGCCGCGGTAGGCATCTTCGGGAGGAAGCGCCGCCAGGCTGTTGCCAAAGTCGGGAAGTGTGCGAACCCAGGGGCTCCCCACACCGTCCACCACACCGACAATGAAAAATGGGTCTTCGCTCACTGGATTGTCATTTTCAAGGTGGACGGCTACGTTTTTGGAAGCGGCGTGTTCCGCGATGGACTTTAGGCCTTCGCCGACCAGGCTGGCGTCCGGCTTGGTATCGCGAGCGGCGGCGATATTCAGACGGACGCTCGGCGAGCCAAGCCGCGCAGCCACGTCAATCCATGTTTTGCCAAACTGGACTGCACGTTGGCGTTCGGATGCATCCTGCGAGTACAAACTTTTCTCCTGGTCCGCGGCGATGTTGGCGAAGCTGCTGCCGGCTTTGTTGGCGGCTTCGCGGATTTCATCCAGATAGGCGGGTTCAAGAGAAAGAAAGTGTTCACTCCATGGTTCGACTTTCCGGACATCGAATTTTGCCAAGACATGCGCCGCGAAATCCTTGACCGGCATTCTAAGGCCAGCGGCGGAACCATCATTGTGCCGACCGGCTACAAATTTGCGAAAAGGATAGGAGGATACCGAAATACGGTCGCGCGGGGCGGACGGGAAAGCAATGCGAGGATCGTCGCGATAAACAGCATTAGCGAATGAAGAAGGGAGAGCAAAATTGCCCGGAAGTCCTGCGGCAAGCGAAACAGCAGAAAGGTCTCGAAGAAAATGACGGCGTGGGATGGTTTTCATGACTGGCTAGTGTACACCGCCGGGAGGAGGTTCTTTCAGCGGACCACGGGCGGCAGTGCGGCGCGATGAATCGCTGCGGGCAATGTAGTTGTCTCGGAACTCCGAGAGGTAGCGTCTGGCGTCATGAACGACAAGTTTCCCATGGCCGCCCTTGCTGAGCGTGATTCGGTGAACGAGCGTGCACGAATCACTTCGTGAACCGGAACTGGATAGGTTTCAGGCCCAATCCCCAGCGAAGAACAACAAAAGTGATTGGGCCGGTGGCCAGAAGCCAGGGCGCCCAGCGCCATACAAACGGCTCGCTGTAATAGATCTTGACGCCGCACAGAATCGCTGGAAACACTATGGAACAAGCCAGGCCGAGGTTGCCGCCGGGAACGCGGAACTCGCGATGCGCGGTGGGCGACTTTCTGCGCATGGCCCAAACGGCGAGCAGCGTCAGCAGGGAAGTGGCGATGCGCGACCAGATATAGATGTTGACCAGGTCGGCGACGGGAAACTTTGCCAGCAGGCAATAAACCACCAGCGAAACTGCAATCGCACGGGCGGGAGTGCCGAAACGCGGATGAATTTTGCCGAGCCACGAAGGCAGGTAGCCGTCCTGGGCCATGGCCGCGGGAATGCGCGTGGTGTATAGGATGGTGCTGTTGGAAAGGGAAACCGTACCGAGGATGGAGGCGAAGAGCATGGCCACACCGAGAGCGTGACCGCCGATGCGATGCGAGGCCTCGACCATGAACCCGGTTTCCCATTCTTGCCAGTTGCCGAGCGCAGCGATGGCCAACGACGCGGGCAGCGTGTAGGTGAGAATGTTCATGGGCGTGTTCCATAGCAAGATCCGTGGGAATGTTTTTTGCGGATTTTCCATTTCGGCGGTCACGCTAGAAAGTTGTTCATAGCCCGCGTAGTTCCACATGGCCAGCGCCAATCCCACACCGAATATGGATCCGAACGGCTTGCCCGGCGGAATCCATGGCAGCAACGGATTGTAGTGCCAGTGAAAGAGCGCCACCAGGCACAGCCAGGCCACGGGAATCAACACCACCACTAACATGGCAACGGAAAACCAACCGGAAATTTGGATGCCGCGGATATTCAGATACGAAAGCAGGCACAGCACGAGACACGCCCCGGCCCACTTGGCGTTTCCGGTAAGCCAGGGAAAGTAGAACACCAGGTAATCCATGACCAGTACGCCGTAGAGACTGTTCAAGAGAAACGTGCCGACCCAGTTCCACCAGCCGCACTGGAATCCCCAGAAATCCCCGAAGGCGGCCCGGCTCCAGCGATAAAAGCCGCCCTGAACGGGAAGCAGGCTGTTTAGCTCGGCCGAAGCGTACGACATGGGAATGCTCCAGAAAAGCGGCACGAAGGTAAGGAAAACCAGCGCCATGCCAGGACCCGATTTGGAGAAGATCTCTTCGTAGCCGAACGGGCCGCCGGCGGTGTAACCGTAAAACAGCGCCAGCAATGGAAAGAAGCCGATGGTGTGAACAGCAGCGTTTCGTGGAGGTGACGTTGAAAGGGGCGTGTTCAAAGGGTGTCCTTGGACGAAGGATGCTACCGCGAGCGGGCCGAATTCAAAAGCATTCATTCAACTTCGTCAACTTCCGCTGGAATTAAACCGTCTCGTGGTTCCCTATTCGGATGGGTGCGCGACAGAGTTGTGATCGTTAGGCTGGCATTGTTCCGCATTCAGAGTATGGTTCGAAGTGACCGCTGAGGCGGCTGGCACGCAGGGCCAGAATGGCACTGGCACCGGACGCTGGCCAGGACTTCCACAACCGAAGTTTTTCCGACTTCGTTGACAGTGTGCGCCGCGTCCGATACGCTTTTTTGATTGTCGTTACACGGATTTCTTTACAAGGAACGATTGAGCGCCGCATGGCTGAAGAAAAACTTCCCACACGAGCACAGGATTTTTCCGAGTGGTACAACCAACTGGTATTGAAGGCGCAACTGGCGGACTACGCGCCGGTACGCGGCTGCATGATTGTGCGGCCTTACGGTTGGGCGCTGTGGGAAAACATTCAGCAGGCGCTGGATTCGCGGTTTAAGGCGACCGGACACCAGAACGTCGCGTTCCCGCTGCTGATTCCGAAGAGCTTCATCGAAAAAGAGAAACATCACGTCGAGGGTTTCTCACCCGAACTTGCGGTGGTGACGATTGGCGGCGGCGAAGAGTTAGCCGAGCCGCTGATTCTTCGCCCGACCTCGGAAACCATCATCGGGCATATGTGGTCGAAATGGATCCAGTCCTATCGCGATCTGCCGGTGCTGATGAACCAGTGGAATTCAGTAGTGCGCTGGGAACTGCGCACGAAATTATTTTTGCGCACGCTGGAATTTTACTGGCAGGAAGGCCACACCGCGCACGCCACGCAACAGGAAGCGATGGACGAGACGCGGCAGATGCTGGATGTGTACACGGATTTCGCAGTGAACGAAGCGGCGATACCGGTGATTCCGGGAGCGAAATCCGACGCCGAGAAATTCGCCGGAGCGGACATTACCTATTCGATTGAAGCGATGATGGGCGACGGCAAGGCACTACAGGCAGGCACGTCGCATTACCTGGGGCAGAATTTTGCCGAAGCGTTCGAGGTGAAATATCTCGATGCGACGGGTGGGCAACAACATTGCTGGACCACGTCATGGGGACTTTCCACCCGATTCATCGGCGCCATCATCATGGTGCACGGCGACGATCAAGGACTGGTGTTGCCGCCCCGCCTGGCGCCGTACCAAGCGGTGATTGTGCCGATCTTCAAGAACGACCAAGAAAAGGCAGCAGTACTGAGCGCCGCAAAAGAATTAAAGACGCAACTAGCGAAGGCGAAGATCCGCGTGACATTGGACGAGCGGGAAGGGCAGAGCCCGGGCTGGAAGTTTAATGACTGGGAGATGCGCGGCGTTTCCGTGCGTGTGGAGCTGGGGCCAAAGGATGTCTCCAAACAAGCTGCGGTGCTGGCGCGGCGCGATCGTCCCGGTCGCGAAGGAAAAATTTCCGTGCCGCTGGCGGATGTTCCGGCCACGATCGGAAAGCTGCTGGATGAAATTCATCAATCGCTCTACGACAAGGCATTGGCGTTTCGCCGCGCGAACACGCACGCGGCAGCGACTTACGATGAATTCAAGAAAGCGGTCGAGACCGGCTTTGCATTTGCCGGATGGTGCGGCCGCGGTTGCTGCGAAGAAAAGATCAAGGAAGAGACACGCGCGACGATGCGCTGCATTCCCCTAGACCAGGACGCGGTGCTGGGCCCCGGCGGAGCAGGGGGAAGCGGCAAATGTGTCTATTGCGGGCAGCCGTCGAAGGAGCGGGCGGTATTTGCGCGCGCGTACTGATCGATTCGCGAATGGAATACCGATACTTGCCCTCGCAAGAGGCCGGAATTGCCCCAAGCTGCGAGGTCTCTTGTTGATTACACTGCCAGCCCTTTAACGGAGATGTAACGCATAGCAGCTTATCATCTGGCGAGCTCGCAAAAGGCCGACCTGATGGTTACGGCGCCATTGATGTCACAAAAAGTATGTCTCGCGGCACCGTTCAATGGCCAGGCGATTCCTGCGTATAGCACCGTGTGGTTCAACGCCGTGTTCCAGACGAATGGGCCGAAGATCAGCACACTGACGCATCTAACCTTCTACAACCAGACGATTCAGGTTGGAAACGGCAATCCCATACATGTGCCGGATGGGGTGATCACGTTCGATCCGACCGCGGCGTTCGCCAGCACTACATTTGACGCCGTCGACGACAGATGGAACACGACGCTTCCGACATACAACCTGGCCGGAAAGAACTGGTTGAGCGGGATGCCGGTGCAGCTGCCGGCAGGCCTGCCGGGCGGCACCTCTCCAGTAACCTGGTGCGGACAGTTTGCCAGCGACTCTGCGTCCATCGCGTTGGGTTGGCAATGGGCCGCCGCGGTGGATACGAAGTTCGTATCGTTAGATCCCAACAATCCTACGGATCTGAACGGAGTCGGCGCAAAGTCGGTGGATGACAACAAAGCCGACGTGAATTACCAGAACTCGGATCACGCCGGGACGCTGGAGAACTACCTGCAGTTCGTAATCGGTGGAGCACGACGTGGCGGAGGCGGAAACTTTACGGGCGGGTACAGCGCTTTGTTTCGGCGGATAACGACACGTAAGTGCAATTGAATTGACCGCTGGCGCCCGCCTGGCTCAGTGACCTGAGAGGTAGGTGGGTGCCACGCGAGCGAAATCGGCGATCGCTATTTCGGGCTCGGCGATGTCCGGGTGCCAGAGCTTTTCCCACTCAAAACAGAAATAGCCTCTGTAGCCGATACGAGCGAGCGCTTGCATCTGGCGTCCCACCGGCACATCGCCCTTGCCGGTGAGTACATAGTGTCGCTCGCCGTTCGCTGCGACGGAATCCTTCAAGTGCGTATGCCTGATCCATTTGCCCAGTTCGCGCACTGTGAATTCAGGTTCTTCATGTCCATCGACGAAAGTGTGGTGAGCATCCCAAAGCAATAGGGCGTTGGGATGATCGGCTTCGGTGAGAACTTGCTTGAGGAGAGCAGAGGTGACGAAATCGCCATGAGATTCGATGATTACGGCGACGTTGCGCGGCGCGGCATAAACGGCCAGCTCGCGCATGCCGCTGGCGACGCGGTGAACGACCTCATTGCGCGGGCCTTCCACTTTATTCCCGAAAATCCGCACATAGGGCGCCGCGAGCTTTTCGGCGAGATCAATGAATCGCTTGGCGTCGGCGATGCTTTGGGCGCGTTTGGCCTCGTCGGCATAATGCATTTCCGACGAACTGCCAAGGTCGGAGATCTTCAGTCCGTGGGTGGCGAGGTCCTTTTTGACGCCGGCAATCTTGTCCGGCGCGAACTCGGGGCGGGAAGGCAGATCGAGGTCACCCAGAATTCCACGTAATTCGATGGCGGCAAATCCATTGGCCGCGGCGAACTGGAGGATCTGCGGCCAGGGCCATGTCGGGCATCCTAGGGTGGAAAAGGCCAGCGGCAGCTTCACCGCTTCGGGCGTCGGAAATCGAGTGGCCAAGCCGGCCATTACGGCGGTACGAACGAATGCGCGGCGCGTGGTTTTCATATGCAGCCTGAACAACTGCGGGATTCTATCACTTTGAAAACAACAGCGCGTCCGGCACCGGGACCAATGGACAGGGGTTGCCTGCTGGAAACACCTGTTCGCAGGAAGTATCGACAGCCATTCGCCGCAGTGCTAATTTCGGCATGTAGAAACTCGATATGCTAGTACCGCAGGAGCGGATCAGTGTTTCCGACTCAACAAACCATGCACAGTCTACGATCACAACGGGGTGCCGGTAAGCTGAAAGCCATTATTGTCACCGCGATTTTGGCTTTCGGAATCTATGCAGCCTTCAAGCTCGTTCCACCATACTCTGCCGAGTACCAGCTAGCCGACAAAATGCAGGAAATTGCGCGATTTGGAATCGTCCAGCGTCAGACAGAAGAGCAGATCCGGGATACCGTTTTCAAGACCATTCAGGACCTGGAAATACCGGCTACGCGCGAGGACATCAAGGTTACGGCCGGAGGCTCGAAAGTGACAATCTCGGTGGACTATAAAGTTCCCGTGGACCTGATGGTCTATAAAGTCGAGCTGCACTTCACGCCATCCAGCGAAAACAAGTCTCTGACCTAAGCGGATGATGTCAGTAACTAAACGTTTCGCAGGGAAACTGCATCTTTCTTTGCAGGCTGCACTAAGAGACACTATTTGAAGATGTGAAGCGGTGAAGTTTTCAGCCCGATGGAGAAGTCTTGCGTATCCGCATACAAAAGGGGTTCTGGACGTCGAAGTACGGGCTGACCCTGCTCGGCACATTGTTTGGCTGCGTGATGATCGCGGCCAGTATCTTTGGCTACTACTATGTGAAGTACGGTCGGATGATTGATGCCCGCCTTTCCGGCCACATCCTGCAAAACACGACGCAGATTTTTTCTGCGCCCAACCAAATTTCCCCGGGCCAGGCTTTAAGTCCTGATGAATTGACGACCTACCTAGAACGTGTTGGCTATCGTCCGGAAGCGGACGATGCTGCTCTTGGCCAGTTCATAGCCAAAAACAATGTCGTGGATATCCGGCCGTCCAAACTCTCGTATTTTGCCGGAAACAATGCACTCGAAGTTCAGTTTCGCGGGAAGACCGTCAAATCGATTCGTCCCCTCGGAGGTGGAGCCGAGGAGGGGACGGCGGAGATTGAACCGGAGTTGATCACCAATCTGTTTGACAGCGCCAGAGAAAAGCGGCGCGCGGTGCGCTACGACGACCTGCCACCAAATCTGGTGAACGCCATTCTTTCCGCCGAAGACAAACGATTCTTCGAACATCCGGGTTTCGACTTCATCCGCATCTTTGGCGCCGCCTGGAACGACTTGCGGCACGGCTCACACCTGCAAGGCGCCAGCACCATTACCATGCAGGTAGCACGAACGTTTTTCCTGTCAACGGAGCGTAACTGGCGCCGAAAGATTGCCGAAGCCATGTTGAGCTTCGAGCTGGAACAACGCTTTTCGAAGAAGCAGATTTTTGAGATGTATGCCAACGAGGTGTATTTGGGCAACCGAGGCAGCTTCGGCGTCCGCGGGTTTGCCCAGGCCAGCGTGGTTTATTTTGGCAAGGACCTGCGTCAACTGTCGCTGGGAGAATCGGCGTTCTTGGCGGGCATTATCCGAGCACCGAATTACTACTCTTCGGCGGATCGTCATCCGGAGCGCGGGCTGCAGTCACGCGACCGCGTGCTGCCGCAAATGGTGGAGAACAAATACATTACCGAGGCTGATGCTCAGCAGGCGAAATTGGAACCTCTGAAAATTGTGCATACTTCGGCGACGTCGAGCGAAGCACCCTATTTTGTGGACATGGTCAAGGACCATCTGCTCGATAAATATTCCGAGAACGATCTCCTCAGTCAAAACTATCGCGTGTACACCACGCTGGACCCGGCCCTGCAGCGGGCTGCGGCGACGGCGGTTGAAACCGGCGTGAAAAACGTGGACGCGCTGCTGGCAAAAAAATACGCCAAATGGAAAAAGGAAAAAACGAAAAAAGGGAATACTGAGCCAATTCCGCAGGTGCAGGTAGCGCTGGTTTCGCTCGATCCGCGCACCGGCGAAATTCGTGCGCTGATCGGCGGACGGGATTATGGCCAGAGCCAGCTGAATCACGCGATTGCGCATCGCCAGCCGGGTTCGGTGTTTAAACCCTTCGTGTACGCTGCCGCCTTTGATAACGCGGTCGATGGGGTGCAGCCGGTGGTCACTCCGGCTACTCCAGTGGACGATGAGCCGACCACTTTCGAGTTCGATGGACAGGAATACACGCCAAACAATTACGGCGAAAGATTCCTGGGCCACGTGACCGTCCGGGATGCGCTTACCAACTCGCTGAACGTTGCCACCGTGAAGGTCGCCGAGATGATCGGTTATGGCCGTGTGGTGCAAATCGCCCGGCAGATGGGACTTGGCAACAATATTCGCGCCACTCCGGCGGTAGCGCTGGGCGCTTATGAAATGAACCCCGTCGAAGTGGCGGCGGGCTACACGGCGTTTGGACAGGGTGGTGTGCGCGCCGAGCCGCAATTCTTACGCGGCGTGGTCAGTGCCAATGGCACGGTGCTGGAGAAATCGGTTCCGGAAACGCACTCGGTGCTGGACCCGCGAGTCGCCTATCTGGTCACCAGCATTTTGAAGGACGTGCTGAACAAAGGAACCGGAGCTAGTGTCCGTGCCAAGGGCTTCTCGTTGCCCGCGGCTGGAAAGACGGGAACTTCGCGCGACGGCTGGTTTGCGGGATACACTTCGAACCTGGTGACGGTCATTTGGGTCGGTTTTGACGACAACCGAGATCTGGGGTTTACCGGCGGTGTGGCGGTTGCGCCGATTTGGGCCGATTTCATGATCAAGGCCACAACTTTGCCGGGATACAAGAACGTCAAGGACTTCGACCCGCCGGATGGCATTCAAGACGTAATGATCGATCCCGAGACTTCCGAACTGGCGACTGCCAGCTGCCCCACGACCCGTGCGGAGGTGTACGTCAACGGATCGGCGCCCACGCAGTACTGCGAGCTTCATGGTGGTCACGGCATCGTTTCCTCCACCGGATCGTTTCTCTCGCATATCTTTGGAGGAGGCTCGCCGAAGCCAGCAACCGAGCCCCCGAAAACCGGAACATTTCCGCCGAACGGCGCGGCTCCTACACCCGCGCTCGGTCCGGACGGCCAGCCATTGTCCGGCGGTAGCGAAGCGGACGCCAACACTCCGGAAAAAAAGAAAAAGAACCCTTTACAAAAGGTTTTTGGTATCTTTGGAGGTAAGAAGAAGGACTCCGACAAGCCACCTAAGCCGCCGGAGAAGGGAGAGTCGCCATGACACAGATTGGGATGGCGGTTCCAGCAGCAGTGCTCCTCGTAAGTCTAAGTATTCCCTCCGCAGGGCAAACCACCGACGAGACAACTTCGACAGCCAGTTTTGTAGCGCCTCGGCAGACTCCCGTGCAGGTGAACGCGCCCGCCCTGCCTGGTGGGCAAAATCAGCTCACCGCCGAGCAAATGGCCGACATCCTCATGGCCCGTAAGGACTACCGCGAGGCCGCGTTTTCATACAAAAAGCTGGCTGACCAGAATCCTCGCAACGCCACCTATTGGAACAAGCTGGGCATTGCGCTGCACCAGCAGTCTGAACTCTCCAGCGCGCTCAAATTCTACCAACAGGCGGTGAAGGTGAATCCGAACTACGCCGACGCCCAGAACAACATCGGAACCATCTGGTATCAGCGCAAGAAATTCGGCAAAGCCATCCGTGCCTACCAGCGGGCCATTAAGCTGCGCAACGATATGGCAGTGCTTTACAGCAATCTGGGGTACGCGTATTTCGGAGAAAAGAAATACGAAGAGTCCATTCAAGCGTTTCGGCAAGCGTTGGTCATCGATCCGCAACTGTTCGAGCACAGTTCTTCGCACGCGGGCTCGGTGCTGCAGGACCGCTCGGTCAACGATCGTGGAAGATTTTATTTCTTGCTCGCTAAATCGTTCGCCGAAGCCGGCAATTTTGATCGCAGCCTGATCTATCTTCGCAAGGCCAAGGAGGAAGGATTCTCGTCCTTGAACAATGTGAAGACCGACCCGTCCTTTTCCGCGATGCTCAAACTTTCGGAAACGCAGGAAATACTCGCGCCAAAAGCGCCGGATGCCCCGTTGCCGTAAACGCACGCCGGTTTCATCCGCTGCGCAGGCAGTGATTCCCGCTCTGCTACAATTCACGAGATGATTCGAAACGCAACGTTCCTGCTTGGCCTCCTGGTGTGCCTGGCTGGCGGCGGGTCTTTGGCGGCACAGTCCCCGGCTGTCCATCCCGCGGCGCTGCCGTCCTCGCAGGGAATTTTTCTGGTGTTTCCGTTTGAGAACGAGGGGGCCAGCGCCAGGCTGGACTGGCTTTGCGAGGGATTGGAAGAGCTGACCATCCAGCGGCTCTCCGCGGCGGGCCAGCAGGTGTACACGCACGCCGGACGAGCTTCGGAACTCGACCGCTACGGATTGCCTCCCACGGCGCGCTTCAGCCACGCCACCATGCTGCGGATTGCTGGCGATTTGGACGCTGATTTTGTGGTTTTCGGGAAATTCAATTCGGATGGCAGATCGCTGACCGTTGAGACGCGCGTGATGCGGGTTAGTCCGACTGCCTTGTCGGCACCCATTCACGAGAGCGCACCGCTCGAATCCCTTATGGAACTGCACAACCGGGTGGTGTGGCGAATGCTCGGGGCGAATGACAAGGGCTTGTCTCTGAATCTAGGGGACTTTTCCAAATTGCAGCGGCCGATTCGCCTGGATGCGTTCGAACACTACATTCGCGGATTGCTGGCCAGCGACGACGACGGCCGCGTGCGCGAATTGCGCGAGTCCGCGCGACTCGAGCCGGACTGGCCTGAGCCGGCCTTCGCACTTGGACAGGCCTATTTTTCGCGCCGCGACTGCACATCCGCGCTGCCGTGGTTGGCGCGTGTGCCGGGCACAAATTCGCGGGCCACAGAAGCTGTTTTTACCACCGGGGTCTGCCGGCTGCTGCAGAATGAGCCCGACAAGGCGGAAGAGGTTTTTCTCACGCTGCAGGACAAGATGAAAAATCGTCTGGTGGCCGGAGCAGAGCTGCCCGAGATTCTAAACAACCTGGCACTGGCGCAAGCGCGGCGTGGCAATACCACGGCGGCCGCTTCCAGTTTGCTGCGCGCGCTCGATCTTGATCCGGACGAAGACGACTATCCTTTCAATTTGGGACTCTTATATCTGCGCGGCAATGATGCGACTACCGCGGCCAAATATTTTCGCGAAGCGTCGGATCGCGAGCCGGACAATCCGGACGACCGCGCACTGCTGATTTACGCTCTCGAAAAGGCCGGAAACAAGAACGAAGCCAGCGAGGAACGTAATTCCGCTACGGAAGCGCTGGGGCCAAATTCGCTGCCTGTAGTTAAGGTGGATAACTATGCGAAACTGCAGCGCATAATTACCGAATTGGACACCGCCACCCTGCAGTTGGAAATCGCTTCGCGTGAATCCTCAAATGGCGGCGCCATGGCGTCCGCGGCGACAGTCTCGCCTTCCTCCTTGGTGCGCACGGGCCGGCAGGAACTGGCTGCGGGCCGGCTGGATTCCGCCGAATCGTCGTTCCGTGCCGCTCTTGCCGCCGCTCCAAAGGATGCTTCGGCGCACCGCGGCATGTCAGAGGTGTACCGGCGCAAAAATAAACACGCCGAAGCCATTCAGGAGCTGCAAGCCGCGCTGGAACAACGCGACTCTGCCGTGGACCGCACCACTCTGGCGCGGATTTATCTGGAACAGAAGAAACCGGAGCTGGCCCGGGCGGAGCTGGCGCGTGCGCTGAAGCTCGCGCCCAACTATACTGAAGCTCGTCAATTGCAGGAGCATTTGCAGAACGGCAAAGCACAACCCTTAAAACCATGAAGCCAGAGCGAAGCGCGCGGCGGGCGAAATTCGGAATCCCTTCCGGAATTGCCGCAATGTTATTTATATTTTTCTGCGCGGTGCCGCTCGGTTCCACCGAAGAACCTGCCGCGCAGCAGCTGGTGATGGAACTGAAACTGGACGGTGAAGTCGAGCCGGTGTTGGCCACCTACATCGATGAGGGACTCGCCGATGCGGCGCAGCGCAAGGCCTCGCTGGTCTTGATCACCATGGATACGCCCGGCGGCCTCAGCGATTCCATGAAGGACATCATTCAGCACATTCTGGGTTCCCCAGTTCCGGTGGCGGTGTATGTTAGTCCGACCGGCGCCCGGGGTGCGTCGGCTGGATTTTTCATCCTGTTGAGCGCGGATGTGGCGGCCATGGCGCCGGGGACTCGCACCGGCGCGGCTTCGCCGATCCTTGCCATTGGCGGCTTCACGATTGGCGTGGACGAGACGTTGCGCAAGAAAATCATGAATGACGCCATGGCGTTTCTGCGTAGCTACTCCGAGAAGCGTGGCCGCAACGCCAAACTTGCGGAAACGGCGGTGACCGAAGCCAAAGCGTTTACCGAGCAGGAATCGCTGGACGGAAAGTTGATCGATTACGTGGCGGCGACGACCGAAGAACTCCTGCGAAACTTGAACGGCAAAACGGTGACCAGGTTTGATGGAACGAAAACGACGCTGGCGCTCACCAACTACCAGCGTGCATCCTTTGAGTTGTCGGCGCGGCAGAAGTTTCTGGCGCGCATCGTCGAGCCGGACATGTTTTTTCTGCTGCTGATTTTAGGAACGCTCGGATTGTATGCAGAGTTTACGCATCCCGGCGCCGTCGTACCGGGCGTGGTCGGCGGAATTTGTGCAGTTCTTGCGCTATATGCGATGCATTTGCTACCCGTGAATGTCGCGGGAGTGCTGCTGATCGTGATCGCGGTGACTCTGTTTGTGCTGGAAGCAAAATACACCAGCCACGGCATTTTGCTCGCCGGCGGAGTGATTGCCATGATTTTCGGGGCGATCTTTTTGATCCGTTCGCCACTGACATCCGGCGGCGTAAGTGTCGGCATGGCCGTCGCGGTGACCTTGCCATTTGCGGCTATCAGTGTTTTCCTGATGCGGCTGGTGTTGCGTTCCCGCAGGTGGAAGCCCGCGGCTGGCGCCGAAGAGATGTTGGGTGAGCACGGAGTCGCAACCAATGGCCTCCACTCCGGATCCGAGGGAATGATTCGCATTCATGGTGAGACCTGGCGCGCCGTAGCGGATTCTGACGTTGCGGCGGGAGAAGCGGTGCGGGTACGCAAGATTGAAGGACTGACCTTGTACGTGGAACCCGCAAAAGGGCACAGCGGCGACGAAAAAGTTTCTTCGTAACCAAGCAACAGCGGCCGGGAGGCTTGCCATGAATATTGGGCTGGTGGGAATAGCGTTCGTAGTGCTGGTGTTTCTGATCTGGATCAAGAACTCTCTCTATGTGATCAAGGAATGGGAGCGCGGCGTGGTGCTGCGGCTGGGACGTTTGCTGCCGCAGGCCAAAAGCGGTGGCGTAAACTTCGTCTTCTGGCCCATCGAAACGCTGTATCGCATCAGCCTGCGCCTGGAAACACTTGACGTGCCGCCGCAAGACATCATCACCCACGACAACGTTTCGGTTAAGGTAAACGCGGTATGTTACTTCCGTGTGGTGGATGCCAATCTTGCGCTGTCGCAGGTGACCAATTTCCAGTACGCCACGTCGCAACTCGCGCAGACCACGTTGCGCAGCGTGGTAGGTCAGTTTGACCTCGACGAAATCCTTTCCCAGCGCGACAAGGTCAACGGCAAATTGCAGATCATTCTCGATCAGGACACCGAAGCCTGGGGCATCAAGGTGACCAAAGTCGAAGTGAAGCAGGTGGACATCCCCGAGCAGATGCAGCGTGCTATTGCTCGCCAGGCCGAGGCGGAACGCGAACGCCGCGCCAAGGTCATTCACGCCGACGGCGAGTACGAAGCCTCGCAAAAACTTGCCGACGCCGCCAAAGTCCTGGAGACACAGAAGTCCGCCATCCAACTGCGCTATCTGCAGACCTTAACCGAAATAGGTGTCGAGAAGAACACAACGATTGTGTTTCCGCTGCCCATAGATATCATTAGTAGCTGGGTCGAGAGTTTGGGGGGAGCTAGAAAATAGGCAATGGCATCCAGCAGGAAATCCAGCGCGGGGGAACGCGTTCTGGAAGGGCGGCACGTCATCGGTCTTTTTTTTCTGATGCTGCTGTTCTCCGGAGTGTTTTTCACGCTTGGCTACGTGATGGGGCGCAATCAGCTGGACACTCAGGTGCGTGCATCCTCGGCTGCGGCGAGCGATCCCCCATCTTCGCTGAAATCTTCGGCCACCTCCAAGCAAAATAAGAGTCCAGTAAGTACTCCGGGCGTTTCCGATTCCAGTACAGATCCCATCGCCACGCCCGCCACTCCGGAATGGGAGTTTTATCACGCCGGAGAAAAAAGCTCTTCGAATGACCATTTAAAGCCGGCACCGCTGGCTCCGTCCGCGCAACCTAGACCAATGGCCACGAGCACGAAGTCATCCTTGCCCAGCCGTTCGACGACGGGAGCATCCGGAATTCCTCGGGGCACTTACTTGCTGCAGGTCGCGGCGCTGCGAACCGAATCCGATGCCATCTCCGTTGCCAACGATCTTCGCAAGAAGAAATTTCCAGCTTTCGTGCAGACTCCGCAAGGCGACAAATACTACCGTGTGCAAGTTGGCCCCTTCACCGATCAAAAGGCCATGGAATCTGCAAAGAAAGGCCTGGAGACCGCGGGCTTTAAAGCGATCATCAAGCGCTGATGGCCCTGCTTGGCTGGCCTGACTGGTTGCGCCCGGACTCTCCAAAAAATTATCCGACCGCTTTTCGTCTAATGGCCTCGGCTATCACCGGCGCGGGACTCGCTCTTTCATTCACCTGGCTGTACTTTCCCGTTTACGCCTGGATCAGCCTGGCCCTGCTGCTGATCATGTTGTTCGGCGCGAAGCCGCGCACCGCGTTTTTCTGCGGATTTTTTCACGCCATCGCATTTGTGCTGACGTCCGTGCCCTGGATTGCCGAAGTTCTCGCAGTGCACGGAGGCATGTCGCGCCTGGCGGGCTGGGCGGTGTTGCTGCTCATCGCCATGGCCTGGGGAGTCTTGACCGGCGGTTTTGCCTGGAGCGTCAATCGCATCTCGCTCCTCGGCACTGCGCTGGCTTGTATCGCCGCGCCGTTTGTGTGGGTCACCTCGGAATTCGCGCGTGCGCATTTGCCGGAAATCAGCTTTCCTTGGAATCTTCTGGGGTACTCCGCGGCAGCCAATCCCGCTCTGCTTCAAGCAACCTCGCTCACGGGAATCTATGGGCTTTCTTTCCTGATGGCGGCATTCAACGCCCTGCTCGCGTGGGCGGACGCGTTCAAGACGGTCAGCATGCCCAAGCGCGTGGGAGCGATCGTCCTGTCGATCGCCGCAATTCTCGCCGTCATGTTCCTTGCCAGCCGGTTGGTTCCGGAAGCAAAAGCAAGTCATTTCGCTCGCGCGGTACAGCCAAATTTTCCTGAAGTCGAGTCCTATCCGACCAACTGGTTCGAAGTTCACGAACAGGATTTGGACGAACTGCAAGGACTCAGCCTGGATCCCTCTCCCCATCATCCCGACTTGATCATCTGGCCGGAAGCTCCCGCTCCGTTTTCCTGGCAGGACAATCAATTTTCCAAACGCGCTTCCAGTCTGGCGATTCGCGCCGGTCATCCTTTTCTCGCCGGTGTTGTGGAGTGGAAAACGGAAACGCTTCCTTCCGGCCGCGCGGGACAAGCGCCGTACAATAGTGCTGTGCTCGTCGATCCGCAGGGACAAAAAGCTTTTGCCTACGATAAGCGCCATCTGGTTCCGTTTGGCGAGTACGAACCATTTCCGCTGATTCACCGCGTGGTGCAGAGCGTTTCCGACGAAGTAGGTGGCTTCCATAAAGGAACCAGTGCCTCCGTCGGAGTTCTGCCGGGCGGATTCAAATTTGGCGTTTACATTTGTTATGAGGCGATCTATCCCGGCGAAGTGCGCGAATTTGCCGCCAACGGCGGCAATCTTTTCATCAATATCTCAAACGACGGCTGGTTCGGCAAATCCGCCGCAGCGCGGCAACACCTGCTGATGGCTCGTGTGCGCGCGGTCGAAAATCGCCGGTGGGTCTTGCGGGTAACCAATAGCGGTCTGACCGCGGCCATTGATCCCTACGGAAAAATCTACCAGGCCATTCCGCAGAACGTGCGTGGCGCGGTCGATTTGCCCTACGATTTTCGCACCGACACCACGCCCTACACCCGCTTCGGCGACTGGTTCGCCTGGATGTGCGTGCTGGTTTCGGTTATTCTGCTATTGCCAACTTTTTGGAAGAAAAAATGATCCTTGAAGATCTGCAGTACCGCTATGAAGGCCTGAAGCAGCGCATCTCCCTGGTGCGGAGCTATCTTTGACGTTGCGCATTTCCGTGACCAGCTAAAATCCACCGAGGAAAAAATCGCTCAACCCACCTTTTGGGATGACCAGGAGAAGGCGCAGTCCGTGCTCCGCGAACGCAAGCGCGCCGATGACCAGATTGCCGCCGCTGGCAAACTGGATTCACTGGTCGGTGACGTCGAAACCTATATCAATCTCGCCCACGAAGAGACCAATGCCCAGCAGCGCGAGGATTTGTTGAAAGAACTAGATCGCGAACTTGCCAGCGCCGATACCTACATTTCCGAACTGGAAACTCGCACCCTGCTCTCCGGCGAAAACGATCACCTCAACGCCATCATGACCATCAAGCCCGGAGCCGGCGGAACAGAATCTCAGGACTGGGCGTCCATCCTGTTTCGTATGTATTTGCGCTGGGCGGAACGCAAGGGCATGCAGGCCGAAGTGCTCGACGAAACCGAAGGGGAAGAAGCCGGCATCAAGAACGCCACTATTCAATTTTCCGGCGAAAATGCGTATGGCATGTTGGCGGGAGAAACCGGAGTACACCGACTGGTGCGTATTTCGCCGTTTGATCAAGCCGCTCGTCGGCACACTTCGTTTGCTTCGGTCTTTGTGATTCCCGAAGTGGACGACCACATCGAAATCAATATCAAGCCCGACGATTTGAAAGTGGACACTTTTCGAGCGGGTGGCAAGGGCGGCCAGAACGTAAATAAAGTGGAGACCGCGGTTCGCATCACGCATCTGCCGACCGGGGTGGTCGTTGCATGCCAGGCGCAGCGCAGCCAAGGTAAAAACCGCGAAATGGCCATGAAGATGTTGCGCTCAAAGCTCTATGATTTGGAAATGAAGAAGCGTCAGGAAGAAACCGATAAGCTGGACGAAACAAAAATGGACATCTCGTTCGGCAGCCAAATCCGCTCCTACGTGATGCAGCCCTACCGCCTGATTAAGGATCACCGCACAAAATTCGAAGTTGGCGACGTGGACCGCGTCCTCGACGGGGACCTCGATCCTTTCATCCGTTCTTATCTGATGGCTAAGAAAACCAAGGGCAAACTCACAATCGAACCGGACGAAGACGCCGCGTAATCGAAACCGGTGTCATTCTGAGCCGTCCGACGAGCATGGTGAAAAATCTCAACTAAAAGCGTTGCAGAGGATCTGGCGACACGAGTTGCGACTCAATCCTTGTACGGATCAAACTCATTCGCGGCGGCCATGGCAACTCCAACCGGTGTGAGCGTGTGCAGAATGCGGATGCTATCACCGTGCTCGATCAGCACCTCATCCAAGCGCTTGTAGCAGTGGGGTGATTCGTCGAGCCCCGCGCCCCGCAATTCCACGCCGGCTCGGCTCACCCAAGCCTGCATCATTTCGGGTGACACTTTGCCGGGCCGCAACACTTCTCCCGTTTTGCGGTCTGTCTTGCCTTTGGCTTCCATGCGCCCCATCACGCGGCCCGCGCCGTGAACCGTGCTGTACATCGAATGCTTCGCGAATTCGTTCTCGATGCCTTCGAGAATCACGGATTTTTCGCCCATCGTTCCGCCGACAAACCCCTCTTGCCCTGGAAACGCAGGAGTCGCGCCCTTGCGCACAACCCATAGTTCCTCGCCCTGGTGAGTCTCGCGCCACGCAAAATTATGGTGGTTGTGCACTTCCTGCAAGATTTCCGCGCCTAGAATCTTGGCGACGCGTTGGCACACCCAGTCACGTCCGGCATAAGCGTAAGCCCCGGCCAGATGCATGCACTGGAGATACTGCGCACCCAAGTCGGTCGACGCCGGAATGACGCACGGCTCAACGTCCATGCCGTCTTTCGCGCCGGCTTTCTGCAAGAAGTACGTTGCCAGTTTGTGACCCAGCCCACGCGAGCCGAAATGCACGCCAATCCAAACGCGGTCTTTTTCATCCGTGAACAAATCGACGTAGTGATTGCCCGACCCTACCGTGCCGAGTTGTTGCCGCGCCATCTCTTTCAGCGGCGCGGCCGGTTGGGTTTTCCACGCCTCATCATCAAACAAGGCGTGATCGACGCGTTGGTTATTTCTCCGGCCAACTCCAAAGCTCACCGTGTTCCATACATCGTCCATCACGCGTTGGATATTATCGCGCAATTCCTGGCCCGGCATGTTAACCAGCACCGCTTTGTTTCCGCAGGCGATGTCGTAGCCGACGCCCGACGGACTGACGGCATCTTTGTACGCCACCACGCCGCCGATCGGCACCGCGTAGCCTTTGTGGTGGTCAGCCATCAGCGCGACTTTGTCCGCCGTCCGCGCGCAAGTCTTGATCTGCGAAACTGCGCCCGCCTCGGGATTTCCCCACACTGGAATTCCATCAATGAATTGCACTGTGACCTTCGATCTGGAGCCATCGCTCCGTTGTTTGGCCAATTTAGTCAGATCTGGGAACTCATGACCGCGTAGATTTCCGCCAAAGCGTGGACGCCGCAAGCGGAATGTGTTTTGTCCGCTGCGGCGAAAGAACGGATGCTCACGGCCTGATTTGCATGACCGCCCCAAATGAAGCGATCAGAACGGGAGTGTCAAAAAGTTCTCTCAACCCGGCAGGCTCCGCAGTCGCTTTTCTGACGATTCTTCTATAAGGTCGGCAATCGATGTGTCGGTGGACGGTCCTTGGGAAACCCCAATGCCGTACTCTTTCCGTAGAGTCGATTCTTGCCTGACCGCTCGCAGGATGATCGCTCTTCTTCGATAACGAGTTCAAGCGTACCGCGTGTGATCAAGCGCATGTTGTCCCGCACTCGCTTTGGGAGAACCACCCTGCCGGCATGATCCATCCTGACCGTCAAGCCCATGATGGCCCTTTATGATGGTGTGGTATCAGTCAATGGCATCCAGCCACTATGGGAAGCAAACGTTAGTGGCGAGCTACCGTATCGCTAGCGCTCGTTTTCTGGCAGTGCGAACGCGTACAGCACATCCATTACCGGAAAGATTAGATATTGCCGACCATCAAGCTGGTAGGTCATCGGCGAAGCCTGAAGCGGTCCTCCGAGATTCAGGTGCCACAAAGTTTTTCCCGTAGCCGGATCGAGTGCCAGCAGGTTTTCGGCATTGTCCGCGCTGAACAGCAGACGCCCTGCCGTGGTCAGAATTCCCGCCAGCCCCTCGCCTTCGCCGATTTCGCGGTTCCATTCAATTTTCCCCGTATGATAATCGATGGCGCGCAGGGTGGAATTGGCCCACAAGATTCTGTCGCGGCCTCCCCATCCTTCCGCTTTGCTGGTCACCGTGTTGTAGTAAACGCTGAAAATCCGCCGCGCGTTTACATAGAACAATCCGGTCTGTGGATCGAAACTCGGCGCCATCCAGTTGGTTGACCCGTCCGAGCCCGGCTCGACGAGCGCACCATCGGGCGAAGGTGCCGCCTCCGGCTTCGCGATCGGCCGCCCCTTGACGTCAATACCGCTGGACCAGGTCTGATCGATATACGGAGCGGTGACTAGATGCTCGCCGGTTGTCCGATCCAGCACAAAGAAAAATCCGTTCCGGCTGGCCTGCGCCAACAGTTTGCGCTTCTTCCCCTTAAAGTCTGCGTCAAACAATACCGGAGTCTGCACCGCGTCCCAATCGTGTACGTCATGCGGTGATGGTTGAAAGTGCCAAGCTAATTTCCCGGTATTGGGATTGAGAGCAACGATCGAACAGGTGTACAGGTTGTCGCCTAGCCGTCCTTCTCCGGCCAGCACCGGATTGGGATTACCGATTCCCCAGTACAGCAAATTCAACGCGGGATCGTAGGTGCCCGTCATCCATGTCATGCCGCCGCCGTGAAGAATCGCATCGTTATCCTTCGGCCAGGTCTCTGAGCCGGACTCTCCCGGCTCCGGCGTGGTATACCAGCGCCACTGAATCTTCCCGGTCTCCGGATCCACGGATTGCAGAAATCCGCGCACATCGGTGACGTCTCCCGACACCCCCACGATCACGTGATCGCGAATCACCAGCGGGGCCATGGTAGCGAAATAGCCGAGCTTTCCGTCGGCCAGTTCCACGTCCCATCGCACTTTCCCGTCTCTCGCATCCAGGCAGATCAGGTGCGCATCGGGCGTTTCAAAGTAAAGCCAGTTCTTGTACATGGCTACGCCGCGGTTGCCGATGTGATCGCCTTCGGAAGGACGCTTGTAGTGCCAGACTTGCCGCCCGTAGCGGGCGTCCACCGCCCACACATTGTCTGGCGCGGTGAAATAAAGGATGCCGTTCACTTCGAGAGGCGTCGATTTCAGAACGCTCCCGCGCGCGTGAAACGCCCAGGCCACCGTGAGTGATGCAATGTTTCCGGCGTTAATTTGATCGAGCGTGCTGTAACGCATGCCGGAATAATCTCCGTTGTATGTTGGCCAGGTGTCTGTCGCGGGCCTTAGCAAGGTGGTTGGATCGAGTTCTTGCGCAATCACACTGGCGGCGAACGTTCCCGCCAAAAGGGCCACGCCCAGCAACGCGTACAGTCCATCGACTGGCCGCACCCGGAAACTGCGAACTGCTTTCCCCAACAGAAGCTCCATCGCGGCTCCGCCTGTCGTTACTTCAAGCTGTACAAGTACGTGAATAGATTGTGCATATCGGCCTGCGTTAGCTTGCCCAGCAGTGTGCGATGTGCTTCTAGCGGATCCTGAATCTCCACCTTCACTTTGTCGCGCGAAAAGGATCGATACCAGCCCGCTTCGCCCTGCACGCCGATCATGAAATCATCCTGATGGATCACTTTGCCGCGAATCTGCTCGCCCGATGGCAACGCCACCACCGCGGTAACCGGTTTGTCCTCGGGATACAGCATGTGCGCTTCGAACTCGATCGAAGAGTCTTTGCGTGCGCCTGCCGCTAATTCTGCGGCGGACGGATGGCAGTTTTTGCAACCGCCCGCTCCCTCGAAAAACGCTTTTCCCGCTTCTGGGTTTCCGGTCGTCAGTCTCTTTGCCGGATAGTCGCGGGGAACCCCGGAGGACTCTACCGCTTCCACTGCCCGGGCGTGCAGGAACGCCGCGATGTCCGAAATCTGGTCGGGAGTCGCGGGAATCGCCGGCATTCCCTTGTCCGGCCTGCCGTTGCGCATCACTTCGCCGATCAACTCGCCCTTTTGATCGTGAGCCACTAGCGGCGATCGAACCAGATCAGGCCCGCGCCCGCCGGTCGCGTCCACTCCGTGACAAAACCCGCAGGATTGCACAAACTGTTTGCGTCCCCGCTGTACTTGCTCCGCGCGCGAATCCTCCTGCGAATGAGTTGTCGGGGCGCAAACTGCAACTGCGGCAAGCAAGACGACGCTCCACAAAATGGGGAATGAGATGCTCTTTGCGCCTCTCGTGACGGCTCGAAGCAGGTGCATGGTTACCTCGTACGCGAAGCATTGTAACCACGTTTCGCCGCAGTCACAACGCGCCGTCCAATGCTCTTATTCGCCATTCAATGCTGAAATAACACACTTAGGTTCAATACGTTGCTTGTAGCGCCTTGCTGATGGTATTTTTGATAGTCGGGCCAAGGCGCCTGCCAGGCGTCGTCGTGCGTGACACCCAGTAGTTAAATCGAACTGTGCACGGGCATAGCAGCACTTCCAGTATCGGCTGAACCCCAGGAATCAGGACAGCAAGCTGGCCGGAAGAGGACCGCTAACCCCAGAGGAGCGTTCGTTTTGAGCGAAGGACTTAAGAACTATCTGTTTACCTCGGAATCCGTGACCGAAGGTCACCCGGACAAAATCGCCGATCAGATTTCCGATGCAGTGCTGGATGAAGTGATGAAGCAGGATCCCAAGGGCCGCGTTGCCTGCGAAACGTTGGTAACTACCGGCCTTGCAGTTGTGGCTGGCGAAATCACCACCAGCGCACACATCGATTACGACGAGTTGGTTCGTAGGACGATTCGTGGCGTCGGCTACGATCGCGCCAAGTATGGCTATGACTCCGACACTTGTGCCGTCATGTGCACCGTTAAGCGCCAGTCGCCTGACATCGCCATGGGCGTGGACACCGGAGGTGCCGGCGATCAGGGCTTGATGTTCGGCTTCGCTTGCGACGAAACGCCCGAGTTGATGCCTATACCTATCCAACTCGCCCACCAGCTCACCTACAAGCTTTCCGAAGTCCGCAAATCCCAAAAAGTCAATTTTCTCCGGCCCGACGGCAAGTCGCAGGTCACTATCGAGTACCGCAACGGCAAGCCCGCCCGGGTCGATGCGGTCGTTATCTCCACGCAGCATTGCGACACCGTTTCTAACGAAGATCTCCGCAACGCCATCCTGGAACATGTCGTCAAGCCAGTTGTTCCTGTGGCCATGCTCGACAAAAACACCAAGTACTACATCAACCCGACGGGTCGCTTCGTCATCGGCGGGCCAATGGGTGATGCTGGTCTCACCGGCCGCAAAATTATCGTGGACACCTACGGCGGCTACAGCCGTCATGGTGGCGGCGCGTTCTCCGGCAAGGATCCATCCAAGGTTGATCGCTCGGCCTGCTACATGGCGCGCTACATCGCCAAGAATGTGGTTGCCGCGGGGCTGGCCACCAAAGCCGAAGTTCAGCTGGCCTACGCCATCGGCGTTGCCGAACCTGTGTCGGTAATGGTTGACAGCTTTGGTACAGCGACCATCCCGGAAGAAAAAATCACCGAAATCGTGCGCGAACATTTCAAGCTAACTCCCAAAGCCATCATCGAAACTTTGGATTTGCGCCGCCCAATTTACAAAGCCACTGCGGCCTACGGCCATTTCGGCCGCACTGGCCCGGGCTTCACTTGGGAAAAGACCGACCGCGCCGACGCGCTTCGCAAAGCCGCCGGCGCGACCGTGGAAGTTGCTGTTCGTTCTTAAAATCGTTGTAGGGGAGGGCTGGCGCCCTCCTGCCTTCGTTCGCGAATTTCAGAAACTTTAAACAATAAGGAGCACGTTTGTGGCGACAGCTGAACTGAAGAAGGGCGATGTAAAGGACATTTCGCTGGCCGATGCCGGCAAACGCAAAATCGAATGGGCGCAGCAACAGATGCCGGTGCTGCAAATCATTCGCAAGCGTTTCATCAAAGAGCAGCCGCTGAAAGGTCTGCGCGTTTCCGCTTGTCTGCATGTCACCAGCGAAACCGCCAACCTGATGATCGCCCTTCGCGACGGCGGCGCGGACATCGTTCTATGCGCGTCCAATCCGCTTTCCACGCAAGACGAAGTCGCCGCTTCGCTCAATCGCGACTTCAACGTTCCGACCTATGCCATCAAGGGCGAGGACAACGAAACGTATTACTCGCACTTGAGCGCCGCTCTTGATCACCGGCCGCAAATGACCATGGACGACGGCGCCGATCTGGTCACCATGCTACTCACCAGGCGTCCCGAACAGGTGAAAGATATCGTCGCCGGCACCGAAGAAACCACCACTGGCGTGATCCGTCTCCGCGCCATGGCCAAAGACGGCACGCTCAAGTATCCGATCATCGCCGTCAACGACGCGCAAACTAAACATTTCTTTGACAACCGTTACGGCACCGGCCAAAGCACCCTCGACGGTGTGATTCGCGCCACCAATCTTCTTCTCGCTGGCCTGAAGGTCGTCGTAGCTGGCTACGGCTGGTGTGGACGCGGCGTCGCCATGCGTGCCAAGGGCCACGGCGCCGACGTCATCATCACCGAAATCGATCCGGTGAAGGGAATCGAAGCCGTGATGGACGGCTTCCGCGTTCTTCCGATGGCCGATGCTGCCAAGGAAGGCGATGTTTTCATCACTGTCACCGGCAACAAGAACGTCATCCGCGCCGAACACTTCGAGCACATGAAATCCGGTGCGGTCGTCTGCAATAGCGGCCACTTCAACGTTGAAATCGACATCCCCGCGCTCGAGCGCGTCTCCTCCGGCAAGCGCGAAGTGCGCCCGCTCGTCGATGAATACCAGCTCAAGGACGGCCGCCGCATCTGCCTGATCGGCGAAGGCCGCCTGGTCAATCTGGCCTCCGCCGAAGGCCATCCCGCTTCGGTCATGGACATGAGCTTTGCCAACCAGGCCCTCTCCGCAGAATATCTGGTGAAAAATTCCAAGAACCTGAAGCCTCAGGTTTACGTCGTCCCCGAAGATCTCGACAAAGAAATCGCGCGCCTCAAGCTCGAATCGATGGGCCACAAACTGGATAAACTCACCGCCGAGCAGGAACACTACCTGGCCTCCTGGCAAGAAGGCACGTAGGTCGAACTGAACACCGGATTGGCCGGCGATCTCTGGCTTGGTTTCGACCCGCTGACTGGTCGGCAAATGTGCTTCGCCGGTCTTGAGGAATTGCACAGCCACGGTAGCTGTCGCTCTGGGCAGCAGCGCGCCGAATTCGACGATTTGGTCGTCCCTTTCCCTCCGTGAGGCTTGCAGTCGAGCCTTCTTCAGAGACTGAAACCACGTAACGGCCATCCTTTTCCTCAAAGATCGTAGTTCCCCTCAGGATTCGACAACAATATGGTCAAATCGCCGTTTGACTCTTCGAATTCAGGTAGTCCGGCTTCGACAGAGTACAATAGCTGGGCAACATTCTTTTGCTGTGACTTGGCATTTTGCGAAAGGATCCTCCATGTGGGACTTAGCAACAATCGCGCTCGACAAAGCGGAACTTCGCGGCGCTACCTACGCTGACATCCGGGCCATGCACATCCGCCAGCGCGACCTCACGACAAAAAACGGCGCGGTTGGCACCCTGGCGCAGTCCGAATCCATCGGTATGGGCATCCGAGTCCTCGCCAACGGCGCGTGGGGTTTTGCGGCCACGGACAGACTCACCCGCGAAGGCGTCGCCGCCTGCGCTGCGCAAGCCGTTTCGATCGCCAAAGCCTCCGCGCTTGCCAAACGGGGCGACGTGAAAATGGTTTCCGAAAACGCCTACGTCGACAGTTGGCAGGCGCCGCTGCAAAAAGATCCCTTCGAAATCCCGCTGGAATCGCAACTTGACCTTCTTATCAAAGCCGACGCCGCCATGCGCGCCGTCAAAGGCGTCACCCTCACTGAAACCGACATGCAATTCCGCAAAATCGATTCGTGGTTTGCGTCCAGCATCGGTTCGCGTATCCACCAGCGCAAAGTAATCTCCGGCTGCGGCATCGTGGCTACATCGTTCAAGGATGCGGAAATCCAGAAGCGCTCCTATCCAAATAGCTTCGGTGGCCAGTACGAACTTGCGGGCTATGAATTGATCGAATCGCTCGATCTTCTGCGCCACGCCCCACGCGTCGCCGAAGAATCCGTAGCACTCCATTCCGCGGCGCAATGCCCGGAAAAAAACGGCACTTTGCTTCTCGACGGCAGCCAACTCGGGCTGCAAATCCACGAATCTGTCGGACACCCTATCGAACTTGATCGCGTTCTCGGCCAGGAAGCGAATTTCGCCGGCACCAGTTTTCTCACCCTCGACAAGCTGAACAAACTCACCTATGGCTCGGAAATCGTGAACGTTGTCGCCGACGCCCGCCTCGAACACGGGCCTGGTCTCGGGACCTTTGCCTATGATGACGAGGGCGTCCCCGCGCAGTCGACCGACATCATCAAGGACGGACAATTCCGCGGCTATCTTTCCAATCGCGAAATGGCCCAGCTCATAGGCCTCTCGCGCTCTTCCGGCACCATGCGTACCGAAAGCTGGAACCGCCTCCCGATCATCCGCATGACCAACATCAGCCTCAGGCCCGGCAGCGGCTCGCCCGATGAACTGATCGCCGGCACCGACGACGGCATTTGGATGGAAACCAACCGTTCCTGGTCGATCGATGACCGCCGCTATCAGTTTCAGTTCTCCACCGAAATCGCCTGGGAGATCAAAGGCGGCAAAAAAATTCGCATGCTAAAAAATCCCAGCTACAGCGGCATCACCACCGAATTCTGGAACAGCTGCGACGCGATTTGCGGTGAAAAATATTGGACGCTCTGGGGAACTCCAAATTGCGGCAAGGGCCAGCCCATGCAGACCATGGGCACCGGACACGGCGCATCGCCAGCTCGTTTTCGCAACATCAAAATGGGCACTGCGTTTTCCGGTCACTAGAAATTGTCTTATGTATCGGGGCGGGAGGGCCCGACTTCAGTCGGGCGGTGACCGCGTCAAAAGGTTAGGACTGTAGCTTCTGAGGTTCTCCGGAACTTGCGAAACCATTATTAGATAGGCATTAGAAGAAAATGGTGAAAACAAAGAAATCGGCGAAACAGTCTGCGCAACTCTGGTCTCAAGACGAACTAAAGAAGCGCATCGACACCGTTCTCCGCCTCGCCAAGATGGCCGGAGCCGACCAAACCGAAGTGCAAATCGATGAAACCATCGACGCGCTCACTCGTTTCGCCAACAACGCCATCCATCAGAACGTCGCTGAACATGGTGTCACTGTCTCTGTGCGCACCGTCGTCGATGGCCGCACCTCCCGCGCCACCACCAATCGCCTCGATGAAGATTCGCTCCGCTCTGCCGTCGAGGCTTCGCTGCAACTCGCGCACAGCCAGCCGAAAATCCCCGGCCTACTTCCGATGCTCGGCAAGCAGCGTTATCGCAAAGTCGATCGATTCGCGCGCGAAACAGCTTCCACCACGCCGGAAGACCGCGCCCGCTGCGTAAGAAAAGCTTGCGACTTGGCCATTCAGAACAGCCAAGTTGCCGCCGGAATCTTTTCCACTGGCCAAACCCAGTCCGCGCTGGGAAATTCCCGCGGACTTTTCGCTGCTTACCGGCAGACGCTAGCCGAATT
>Ga0126381_100000580_pt1 | contig 40173 bp, 33 predicted proteins | sample PanSoiMetPlot_28_FD_96465 | JGI IMG/M metagenome (GOLD analysis project Ga0126381, IMG submission 96465) | Tropical forest soil microbial communities from Panama - MetaG Plot_28 | ecosystem: Environmental > Terrestrial > Soil > Tropical forest > Bulk soil | place: Panama | collected 2016-02-17 | reverse complement strand
TAGCGAGGGGCCAAACACCCGATCCCATCCCGAACTCGGCCGTGAAAACCCTCTGCGCCCATGGTACTGCCGCTCAAGCGGCGGAAGAGTAGGTCGCCGCCAGGCCCGCAACCCTCCTCTCTCACTCCTCCCTAGCGGCGCTCAGTGTATGGCCTGTGCAACGTTCCAGGCCCCTTTGGCCGATATCCGGTCACTCCGGCACGATGCGCGCTCCGGTCGCCCCATTGAGCAGACGTTTTAGGTGAAAGCTCACCAGCTGGTCGTCGCCGCGCAGACCGAGCAACGCCGCAAACGCCGGCAGTGCGCTCGGGTCTCCCGCTTCGAGCTTACCGAACGCGTCCAGATAGGACCGCGTCGCCGGCGCCTCGTATTCCTCCGCAGACAGCGGCTCGAAGGCGCGCAGGGGTTCGCTGCGCCCGCGCAACAGCAAGTCCCCCACCGGTCTGCCGGTGAAACCGGGAACGCGAGCCGCCACGCTTTCGCCGACGCAGATCCGGGTCCCGAGCTGTTTGTTCGCCGCCTCGAGCCGGGCGGCAATGTTTATCGTGTCACCATAGGCCGTGTAGTCGAAATAACGGCCCCCACCGAAATTGCCGACGATTGCCGGTCCAGCATTGAGCCCGAGACGTGTCGCACCCAAGACAACGCCTTTTTCCCTCCAGCGGCTTGCAAAACCTCGGGAGCGGACATCCAGCTCCAGCGCACAGGCGACCGCGCGGGAGGCATGGTCCGGCTGATCGGCCGGCGCTCCGAACAGTACGTGCAACGCGTCGCCGATGATTTTCACGACAGTTCCACCATGAGCGAACACGGTGTCGGTCATCTCGCCGAGATAATCGTTGAGCAGCGGCGCGATGACCTCCGGCTCGAGCGTTTCCACCATTGCCGTAAACCCGGCCATATCGGTGAACAGCGAGGTGATTTCGCGTCGCTGTCCGCCGAGGTCGACAGCCGCCGGATCGCTGGCCAGCCGCTCGGCCAAATTTGGTGAGAAATACCGCGACAAGAGGGCGTGGGCCCGTTCCGCGTTGATCTGCCGGCGGCGCGCCTCGCGCAGCATTGCGATATGGCGCAAGGTCTTGTTGATCGTTGTCTCGAGATCGGCGAAATCGATCGGCTTGGTCAGAAAATCAAAGGCTCCGCGGTTCATCGCGGTCCGGATATTGGCCATGTCGCCATAGGCGGATACGATGACCGTGGAGAGCGGGTCATCACCTTCCTGTATCTTTTGCAAAAGGGTTAGCCCGTCCATGCGCGGCATGTTGATATCGCTGACCACCATGTCGACACTGCTGCGGGTTCCCAGCATCTCGAGGGCCTCGGCGCCGTCGCGGGCGAACAGAAATCTGACTTCGCCCTCCCGGATCTGTCGGCGAAACTTCTGCTGGACGAGGGTTTCCAAATCGGGCTCGTCATCGACCACCAGGATCGTCGAGGTCATGCCTCCCCCTCGCTCCCTTCCTAAAGTCATCCTACGGCTCCCGCCGCGGTGCTCGATCATACCAGACTGCATGGTACCAAAGGGGCTTCGATCGACGCGCAGCTTTGGCGGCTTGGCCGTGCCCTCCGCCCAGGCAGCGATGGCAATGTTCCACTCCGCGAGTTAACATTTCTCGTGCCGTGACCGCGCCGCCTTACATACTGGCGATCGACCAGGGGACGACCAGTACCCGAGCGATCCTGTTCGACGCGGCGGGGCGAATGCGCAGCACAGCGCAGATCGAAATCGCTCAGCACTATCCGCAGCCGGGTTGGGTCGAACATGACCCGGAGGAGATCTGGCGGAGCGTCGTGGCGACGTGCCGAGAGGCGGCGGCCGCCGCGGACGCCCCGATCGCGGCAATCGGCATCACCAACCAGCGCGAGACGACGGTGTTGTGGGATCGCGCGACTGGGCAGGCTGTCCATCCCGCGATCGTCTGGCAGGACCGTCGAACTGCGGAATTGTGCGAGCGCTGGCGCAGGGAAGGTCTTGAGGAACCGGTCGCGCAGCGCACCGGGCTGGTTATCGACCCTTATTTTTCCGCCGCCAAGATCGCCTGGCTGCTCAGCAATGTGCCGGGATTGCGCGAGCGAGCCCAGAACGGAGAGATCGCCTTCGGCACGATCGACAGCTACCTGCTCTGGCGGCTGTCGCGCGGGCGGCGACATGTGACCGACGTCACCAACGCATCCCGCACGATGCTGTTCGATATTCGCCGGCTCGGCTGGGACTGCGACCTCGTCGAGGCCTTCGGTATCCCGCCAGCGGTTTTGCCCGAGGTATTGGATACCGCTGCAGATTTTGGTGAAACAGCGCCGGAACTGCTCGGAACGACGATCCCGATCGCCGGGATCGCCGGCGACCAGCAGGCGGCGCTGATCGGCCAGGCCTGCTTCCGCCGGGGCATGGTCAAATCGACTTACGGCACCGGGGCCTTCGCGCTGCTTAACGTCGGTCAAGAGCCGACGATCTCGCGTCACCGACTGTTGACGACGATCGCGTACCGGCTCGCGGGCAAGACCACCTACGCTCTCGAGGGCAGCATCTTTGTCGCCGGCGCGGCAGTCAAATGGCTGTGCGACCGCCTCGGGGCGATCGGGAGGGCGGCAGAGACGGAGCGGCTCGCCGCGGGCGCCGACCCGCAGCAACGGCTTTACCTCGTGCCCGGCTTTGCCGGGCTCGGGGCCCCCTATTGGTCACCGCGGGCGCGGGGCGCGCTGATCGGGCTGACCGCGGAATGCGGTCTGCCGGAAATTGCGCGGGCAACGCTCGAGGCCGTCGGTTATCAAACACGCGATCTCGTCGAAGCGATGGCCACGGATGCCGGGGTCCCCGTGACCAGCCTGCGCGTCGACGGCGGCATGGCGGCAAGCGATTGGACGATGCAGTTTATCGCCGACATCCTGCCGGCAATAGTTGAACGGCCGACCTCGGTGGAGACTACCGCGTGGGGTGCCGCTTACATCGCCGGCCTCGCCCGCGGCATCTGTCTCGAGCCTGAGGGTCTGATCGATGGTTGGCAGCCCGAGCGCCGTTTTGTCCCCCAGATGCCCGCGGCCGAGCGCGAGGAAAGATACAACGGCTGGCGGCGTGCAGTCCGCGGTGTGCTGGCGACCGTATCGTGAACCTTCTCTTCCCGCTGCCCGACGCGCGCGCAAGCGAACAGGTGGAGGCCTTGTTGACCCGACCCGGTTTGCGAGTCGAGCGGATCGTCTCACAGGGGCAAGCGAGCCCGCCAGGGTTCTGGTACGACCAGGCAGAAGGCGAATTCGTGTTGTTGCTCGCCGGCACCGCAAAGTTGCGGTTCGCCGACGAGGCAGAGGCCCGCCTGCTGGGTCCCGGCGACTGGGTCGACATTAACCCGCACCGTCGGCACCGCATCGAGTGGACGGACCCGGCAACGCCGACCGTATGGCTGGCGGCGCTCTACGGGTAACGCACCCCCTAACCCCCGCGTTCCTAGGGTTGAGCCTCCCAGAACGCAGGATTAGGCCGCGCCAAATGCGCGCCCAATACGTGCCAACGAAGACAAGTGACTAATAGCATCGCCGATCAGCAATTCTCGCAGACGACGGTCCCGGAGCCGGCTCCGCTTGCGCTCCTCGGGGTTGGCCTCCTTACCTCGGGTGCAGGCCGTTATCGGCGCAAAATAGGATGAAGTATTTGCACATGTTTCTACGGGCGGCGCCATCAGCGCCGTCTTTCTTATGAAAAAGACGCCCATCCTTAGAGCTTCAAGATCCCGTAGTCCAAACTGTCGAGCAATGGGCCCAGATGCTCGGCATAGTTGCGCCAGCGCCCGACTGAGCGGGTGTAGAGCGGCTGGCGCACTTGCCAGGCACTGGCAGTGAAGACTGGTCGTTCCGTGCGGTGAAAATCGAGACAGGCCGGCTCCCAATCAAGGCCCAGAAACTCGATCAGACGGCGGCTCTCGCGCTCCGGATCTGTAATAAGCTCCTCGTAGTTGAGCACCAAAGTCTCAAGCGGGAGGGTTTGCAGCCAATGACCGGCAAGACGTTCGATCTCCGATGCCCTGGCGCTGCAATCCGCCAAATCGTAAGCATAGAGGTGCCCCTCGCTAAAATGGTGGAAATAGCAGGACAGGCACACATCGCGTAAGTCACGGCGGCATAAGATGATCCTGGCCCTCGGGAACAGCGCAGCAATCATCCACAGAAAGAAGATGTTGTCAGGCATCTTGTCGATGACGCGAATAGCTCCGTTCCCTAGCGCCTGCAAATATGCCACGTGCCGGCAAGCCAGCTTCCGGGCAAAACTCGCGTCCCACGTCTCGACGCGACGGCGCCGGTTGTGCGCCGAGAGCGCCTCGCAAATGCCTCCGATTTCGCGCAGCTCGCCGGCGCCGAACGCGCGCGAATGGCTGGCGGCGATCTGCTCGACGAGACTCGTACCCGAGCGCGGCATGCCGACGATAAAAACCGGAGTTTCCGACGCATTACCCCAGGAAGCAGCGGCCGAAAAGAACTCAGGCGTCGCGAGTTCGATCAGATCGCTGACTTGAGACTGCAACACATCGATGTCGAAGCACTCCCCCGCCGCCGCCCGCTCCTGCCGATGAAGGTTATTGGCCTCGGCAAAGTAGGGGAAAGCCTCGTCGTAACGTTCGGCGTTATCGAGCAGCATGCCGAGCGCAAAGCCCGCGGAAATCCTTTCCGAGACCGGACGCTCACGGCTTTTCAGAATCGCTTCAAGCCGCGACAGCTCCGCCTCGTCCGCGCCTGGCTGCCCGGTCACTGCCAGGCTGCGGTAGACCTCCGGGCATTCCGGATCGAGATCCAGAGCGTGGCGAAAGCATATTAGTGCCTCGTCGAAACGGCCGGAGCTTCGCAGCACGGTGCCGAGCTCATGCCAGGCCGCCGCGTAGCCGGGAGCGAGTGCCAAGGCTCGCCGCAGCCCGGCTTCGCTTCCCGGCAGGTCATTCCTCATATAAAGGGTCGCACCGAGAGCGAAGTAGGTCGTCGCATCCTCCGGATCCAGCGCGATCGCCTTCTCGAGGCAAGCGACCGCCTCCTCGTACCGGCCGAGCCTGGCGAGCAACCAACCGAGATCGCCATGCGTCTGCGCCCGGTCGGGCGCGAGGCCGAGGGCGCAGCGCAGCGGGGCCTCGGCTTCGGCGAACCGTCCGAGGCCAATCAGGGCGGTGGCGTAATTGACGGATGCGCCGGAATATTCCGGGAGCAACGCGACAGCGTGTTCAGAGCTGGCAAGACTGGCCGCGAATTCCGCCCGGTCATTCAGCACCGCGGCAAGATTGTTATGCGCCATACCATAATCGGCTTTGAGCGCTAGTGCGCGGCGGTAGCTCGCGACCGCTTCCCCGTCTCTGCCGACTTCGCGCAACGCGTTGCCGTAGTTCAAATGGATATCCGGCAGCTCCGGCAACTGCGGGAGCGCGCGTTCGATCAGCCGAAGTGCCGCCCGGGCGTCCCCGCGCTGGTAGGCTATAACCCCCAGAAGGTGCAAGGCATTGGCGTCGTCGGGGTCGCTCTGCAGCGCTTTGCGGTAAAGCGCCTCCGCCCGCCGCAGCCGTCCGGCTCGATGATGGGCAAATCCGGCACGCACAGTCCGCAACCGGCCCACTCGCAGCCCCGCCGCTTCTCTCAGTTGTACCGAGCCGCCCCGCGCCATCCGCTACTCGCACTTACGCCGTCGACCCGAATCCGTCTTTCCGCCGGCGGGCATCGCCCTAGGGCCGCGTCTGCTGAAACCCTTGGCTGTCGGACGACTTCTCCAATTCCTTCGGGACCCGTTTCGGGAGCGTGACTAATCCGACGCCGACCGGATTTCGCTTCGGAATGTGCGGCAGCGTCCTGGTCGACAAATAATCCGGAGAGAACATTATGAGATCCTCGACCGGCGCCGCCTCCACGGCGAGAGGCAAGCGCCCCGCGACGTATCTGTTCGAGGTCATTGTCGCTTGCAGGTTGGTAATCTTAATCCCGCGGCCTGTGAAAGTGTCTGCGAGCTCTTCAGGCGCGGTGGGCTCAAGGAGAAACGCGGCCTCGGGGCCAGCAGACAGCGGCGACCCGCTCTGCGTCATCCCAGCGCTGCCTGTGTCCGCCTGCTCATCACGCGCCGGCGAGATCGAAGGTCCCTCGCTTATGGTGCAGGTAAATTCTGAAATCGTAAGTTCGCCGGGCGCCGTCATCGCGCACGGCAGCGCCGACGCAGTGCTCGAGAGAGCCGCGGCAGCTATTCCCAGCGCCGCAGATTGTGCTCGCATCGTGTTCTCTACAAACGAATCTTAATTGACGGGTGCCTCGTTACGGGAATCGGTATCACGATGCCACGCGTTGATCAATATTGGTAAAGTTCGTTTATGCGCCCGCGGCATCAAAGGCCGGGTCGAACGACACCAATGGCCGCTACATCGGTGAAGAGCCGCGCAACGGCTCGCCGCTGCAGGCTGCGGGTCACAAAAACCCAGCCGGGAACGCTGATGCCGTCAACGAAGCTCAGCCCGTTCTATGATCGTTAGCAAGTCCGGAGAATGTCTTCAAGAACCTCGCGGGGTGCACTTCATAGTGTTATGGACAGGAGCTGGCGTGGCCCGATTGATTGCCTGCTCGGGATTGCTGCTGTATGCGCTAGGATGCACGAGCGCCGGAGAGGCGGTTGCAATAGATCCTTGTCCGCGACCAATTGATCAATACGGCCCCCGCTACGAAACCGCGAGTGGCGCGTACCTGTCCCGCGACGTCTCTCGTGGCGGCGGAAAATTCGTAACTATCATGCCGAGAGACGGGGCGGCGCCAGTTTCGGTGAACACTACCGAGACGGTCTTTCGTCGCGCCGGATCGCTGGTCATCGGAACCCCGATAACCCTCGTAAGCTATGTGAGAGAGTCACTATCCGGGCAGCGGCCGCCCTATAGCTGCATCGAGCTGGCGCGCTAGCATGAACGTCCGTTCCCGCTGGCCCTCACCCGTGTTGCATTATTGGCTCGCTATTTTCGCCTTGTGTGGTTCGACTGACACATTGAAAAAGATGGGGTCGTTGTTGGAAAAGCCGCGCCCGAACGGCACGCCGTTTCCGGTAAACCCTCCGTAAAACTGATTCCCTTCCGCTTTCACTTGCATATAGTCGCCGAGTACACGCTGACGGGAATTACCGTTGTCCGTCGCAGGTGAAAGGAATGTTTCGAGCACGACGCCGATGAAGGTCGCCCCGAGGTCGGTGCTCACCGCGAAATGCGCCGTGAAAATCGGAAAGCCGGTGAGAGACGTCCCATCGCATGTGTAATAGAAGACGCCTATGGTTCCCTTATCGGTGACGGCTACAGAGGGAATGGCCGCCTGAACCTGTCCGGTGATGAAGATTTCCGGCCCAATGGCCAATCCCCCGGCGCCATCGTCCGTCAGCCGTCGGATCGCCAGCCGATTATTGCCCGTAGTCGCATCGCGGTTGCCGTAAACATAGACCACATCGCCCGTTTGTGGGTCGACCGCCGCGTGATCTACACCGCCCAGAAGCGCGTTGACCGTGCAGAACTTGGGTGTTGGCTGTGTGCTATCCGCATTGGCAACAACGATACCGGTCGTGCTGCCGTTGAGGCTCCATGTGTTGCCGCCATCTGTAGAGCGGTTGAGCATATAGTTGATGTTTTGTGAGCCCCCCGCTCCAGCCGCGATGCGGCGCTGGAACAGGCTGTAGACTGCGCCGGAGCTCGGATCGATTGCCAGCCGGTGACCCGGATTGACGAACCCGGTACTGAATCCGGAGATATTGTCGATGGTAAAGTTTAGCGGACTCGTGGCCGTCCCGACGGCAACATGCATATCGGGGGCACCGAGGAAATTGTCATAGGCGACGTAGACGTTCTCGCCGCTGGTCCCTGGCTGTGGACCGACAAGCAGCCAAGGCTGATCCACGTCGTTCACGCCATCGAGGTGGTTTGTCGCTTGAGCAACGCCGGGCGCGCTCTCGAAATAATTGAAGGTAAGAGCCGCCGGGTTGCGGTTGAGTGCGCTATAGATATTAGTGCCCAGAGTGAGGAACGCACCCGCCAAACCCCTGGAGCTGGTAAAATCGACCGTCTGATCACACGGGCATCCCGGAACGCCGGCTGCTCCTGGCGGCGGGTTGATCGTAAACTCTTTCGTCCAAGTGTTGCCGCGATTTCTCGACAGCCAAAGCGGCGCTCTGACACCCCAGCTTTCTGCAAAAGAGGTGATCACCAATTGCTCAGGGTGCTGAGGTCTCACCGCAATGCTGATCTCGCCGTCGTTGAATGTGTCGGTGAGCTTCAAATTCGAGTCGGTGTTATTTACGACGGTATCGACGACAAAGACGTCGAATTGCACCGGCTTCCCGGGATCCGCTTTGCCCGCCGCGCTCAACGGATCGAAGTCCTCGGCGACCGCCGGTCGAGAGTATGAGGTTGTATCCGGCGGCGAGCTACGGATGTTGTCATCGGCGTTGGAGGGTGTGATGCCTCCGGCCGCTACGAGGGCCAGGAACGCTGTCCATGCAATCGCTCGACTATCACCGCGCAATGCGGGCTGGTTCATTGTCATCTCCTCCCCTTCGAACGGCCGTCGGTGTCGCAATCGCGCTGGCACCATCGCCCAATTTCGAAGCACACTCCTCCTATCGAACTCGATCGTAGGTTCGGTCAGGCGTGGACGCTATGGATCGGGCGGACGACTGGTGGTCCGGACCTTATCTCAACCGATGAGATTAATGGTCCCCACCCCAACTAAGCCACGGTCCAGGTCAACCCTGGCGAAGGATCTAGGCAGGTGCTGAAGCGCCGCAGAGGCAAGGGAAGGGTAATAAAAAAACGCGCCGAAAAAGCTGGTCTAGATACCGTGAGGCACTTGGAGACGCGCCACGGCCTGTCCGCGGCGGCTCACCTGCAGCTTCTGCAGGATGTTATGCATGTGGTTCTTGACCGTTGCCGAACTGATCGCCAGCTCTCGCGCGATTTCTTTATTGGAGCGGCCTTGCCGGACGAGCGTAAGGATCTCGCTCTCGCGGGAGGTCAGAGAGGGCGGCGCTTCCGGTAATTCGGCTTCCTGCAGGAAGCCGGCGAGACGATTGAACATCGCCGCGGCGATGTGTGGCGCGCAATGCATGCGGCCTTCGAACGTATCTATTAAGACACGGTGCAGCTCCTCATAACCACTGTCGCGCGGGACATATCCGGAAAAGCCGGCTGCTGCGCACGCAAAAACTCGCTCGTCGATTTCGTCCAACGGGAAGGCCACGAGCTTAGCGGCTGGAGAGACGGTCTTTATCAGCCTTCCCAAAGCGACAGGATTTGCTTCCCCTATATCCACAAGTACCACATCGGGTTCGGCGTCTGCGATCCTGGCTATCCCCACAGGGCTCAGATCGACTACATCGGCCACAACCACGCTGCCGCAGCCACCAAGGGCCGCTGCCATGGCTTCCCGCATCAGACGCACGGAACTCGCGATAACGAGCCGAAGGTTTCTAATACCCGGATGAGAAACCGACCGCAGTTGCAAGCCGCTGTCCTCGACCAACTGGGGCCGATCGGAAAGGTCTGGGCCACCTATGACAGCCATCCCGGTCTCTCACTAGCAGGGACATCTTTTCGCCTATTTTGTCACAAATTTACCAAAAACGTCAGCAGAACGTCAAAAAATCCAGCCCGTCAGGAACCACAGGTCTCGCGGGTAAATCGGAAGCCCGCGGCAACGTAGATTCAGGCGGCACTCTGCGTTCGGCGAAAGAGCGTCAATTTCCGGCGGGCGAATTATTCGCGACGCGCGAGCGCGTCCGGGGCACTGCAAGCAACAACCGCGGTGATACTGTCGAAAAGCCGCGCGACGGCTTCCCGCGGCAGGCTGCGGGTGATAAAGACGAGCCGGGAGCGCCGGTCTCTGTCCGGCCAGTCCTCGAGCTCGACGGGCGGGTGAGCCACATGCTGCACGAAATGCACAACGACCGGACCACGGCATTCCCTGATTGCGAGGAGCCCTTTGACCCGCAGAACGTCGGGTCCACGCAATGACGTCAGCAACGCCATCGTTTGCTCGAAGCCAGCCCAGGATAATGGTTCTTCGAAAATCAGCGCGAAGCTGCAAAGCCCGTGCGTATGATCGGGGCCGCCCAGCTCGAACCGCCGAGCCGGCGAGGATGGCTCGGCGAGCAGGAACGACGGCTCGATCTCGCCGCCGATAACGAGTTCGACCGGCGCAGGGTTGAGCGCGCCCAGTTGCTCGATCAGCCGCCGGGTGGCCGCGGGGTCGGCAATGTCGCTTTTCGTGACGACAATGCGGTCGGCGAGCGCGGCCTGTTTTTTCGCCTCGGGCATCCGAGCGATGTTGCGTTCGCCGTTGACAGCGTCGACGACTGAGATCAGCGCCTGGAGATGGAACTCCCGGCCGAGGCCGCGGTCCGTCGCAAAGGTCTGCAATACCGGACCCGGATCGGCGAGCCCCGAGGTCTCGATTACGACCCGCTCGAAACTGGGCACTGCGCCACGCGCCCGATCGGCGAACAGCGTACGCAACGTCTCCTGCAGATCGGTGCGGAGGTTGCAGCAGAGGCACCCATTGCCCAGCAATACCGTAACATCGGAGCTCGACCGCAACAGCGCATTGTCGATGCCGACTTCGCCGTACTTGTTGACCACGACCGCGGTGTTGGCGCCTTCAGGTTTGGCGAGCAGCGCGCGGATGAGGGTCGTTTTTCCGGAACCCAGGAAGCCGGTGACGGCGATGACCGGAAGCCTCGGGCCGCGCGCCCGCCGCTGCCGCCTGCCGAAGAGCGGCGCGTCCTTTCCGCCGAACAGCGCGTCCGGAACGGCTTCAGAAGTCCATTTCGAGGGTATAGAGGCCTCCGACATGACGATCGACCGTGTAGACGACCTGGCGTTCGTCCACAAAGACGTCGTTTATCTGGATCGCCCCGCTCGGTGCGCGCTCAGGGGCGGCCGGCACGAAATAGCCGATTTCGGCCGGCTGATACGGGTTCGAAGTGTCGTAGGCGCGCAAGCCGCCGTTAAAATACGTCGCCAAGACGACGCGATCGGACTTCCACGCATTCGGCTTCGGCAGGTTCTCGTAAAGATTGTGCGCACCATAGCGGGCGCCGGGCTTCATGTAATTGTCGAGCGGCGGCAGCGGGCAAGTGGCGATCGGCACCGGATTGGTCTCGGTGCGCCCGTCGACCACCCAGACGAGCTTGGGCCAGTCGGCGCCTTCGGTTCGCACGCATTCGTCGCTCACGATCAGAAGGTTGCGATCGAAGAACGGGACGACGGTGTGCGTGAACCCGTGATAGGGCGGATGGTAGTCCCAGCGCGAAACCATTTTTGGCCGGCTCTTGTCGGAGATGTCGAGAATGATCATCCCGCCGTCGATATAGCCGAGATAGGCGCGGTCGGGACGCTCGGGATAGACATTGGTATTGTGCGGGCGAAAGCCGGTGTCGGCGCCTTCCGGATGGCGGGCCGGCGGCGGCTCGCTGTCGCCCTGTCTCGTACCGGGCAGCCACCAGCGGCCAACCTCCACCGGGTGCGACGGGTTCTTGACGTCGATGATCCGGTAGAACTGATCGTCTCGCGGGTGCGTCGGCGTGAAGTCGGGTGCGCTGGAGCTCATATGGATGTACTCGCCGTCGGCGAACCATAACTGGTGGACGCCGCGCGAATGCGGGCCGGAACAGTCGAAAAAGGTGATCGAGCGCGGGTTCTCCGGCACCGAGATGTCGAACAGCTCGAAGCCCGCCGGCTGCAGCCCCTGCTCTTTCGTCTGATAGGCGACCGCCATGATGTCGCCGACGGTCTCCAGCGAATTCGAGCGCATGTGCGATTGCGGCAGATCGGCCCGAGCGACGATCTTCGGGGCTCGCGGATCGCTGACGTCGACGGCCGTGAAGTTCTTTGGTGCGCTCTCGTGAGCCAGCCACAGAATGCGGCGTCCGTCCTTGGCGATCTGAATCGACATACCCTCGCCAATGCCGCCGAAGCCGTCGAGCTCGTGATGTGCAAGCTGCCGAAAATTCCAAATCGCCGTATCCGCCATCTGCGATGTCTCCTTCTGATCGCCGAGGATCGAATCACTCTCCGCCTGCTACCGTCAAGTGCGGTGCTTGACGGCGGTTCGATCGCGCTTATCCTCCGACGGCACGGAGAGCGCCATGCAATTCGGTGTGCAATTTTTCCCCGACGTCAAACCACAGGAGAAATCGGGCGTCCAATATTTCGACGAGGCGCTGATCCTCGCCGAGGAGGTTGAGAAACTCGGGTTCACCCACATTCGCATCGTCGAGCATTATTTCCATTACTATGGCGGCTACAGCCCGAACCCGATGCTATTCTTGGCCGCCGCCGCCCAGCGCACGCGCCGCGCCCGCCTAGTGACAGGCGCGGTCCTGCCGGTCTTCAACCACCCGCTCAAACTCGCCGGCGAGATCGGCATGCTTGACGCGATCAGCGGCGGGCGGCTCGATGTCGGGTTTGCCCGCGCCTTTCTGCCGCACGAGTTCCGCCGCTTCGGCCGTTCTCCGGACGAGTCGGTCGCCCGTTTCCGCGAAGGGATGGAACAGGTCGAACTGCTGCTGACCCGCGAGAATGTAACCCATCGCGGTCGCTTTCACACGATCGAGAACACCACTTCGTTGCCCCGCCCGACCCAGAGACCGCGGCCCAAATTCTATATCGCAGCGCTGAACACGCCAGATTCCTTCACCTTTGCCGGGCAGATGGGCTATTCAATCATGGCGATCCCATTGGGCGCCGCCAGGATGAAGCCGCTGATCGGCTCCTATCGCGAGGCCTGGAGAGCTGCCGGCCACCCCGGCGATGGCGAGGTCATGCTGGCCTTTCACATGTTTTGCGATACCGACGGCGACTGCGCCCGGGCCTTCGCTTGCCGGTTCCTTGACGCCTATCTTTATTCCGGGGTCGAGGCCGCCGCCGATTGGCTCGACGGCCGCGCCTCGCAGGACTACCCCGGCTATGACAAGGTGATCGCCCGGTTGCGCGAAATGAGCGCGGCCGACCAGATCGCCGCGGGTGCGGCGTGGATCGGCTCGCCCGGAGAGATTGCCGACCAGATCCGCCGCACAAAGGACGATTTCGGCATGTACGAGCATGCCTCGCTGCAGGTCAATTTCAACATGGTTCCGCTCGATGCGGCGCTCGCTTCGATGCGGCTGTTCGCCCGAGAGGTCATGCCGCGCTTTACCGCCGCCCGGTAATCTGTTTGCTATTGCCCGCCAGTGTTAGAGGAGCATTGATGCGTAAATTCATCATCGAGCGCGAGTTGCCGGCGATCGGCAGCGCCGAACGACAAGCCCTGCGCGAGGCCGCGCAAAAGTCGAACGCGACCCTGAAGGAACTCGGCCCCGACATTCAATGGGTCGAAAGCTATGTCGCCAACGACAAGACGTTTTGCGTCTATCTCGCCCGGGATGAAGCGATCATCCACGAGCACGCCAAGCGCAGCGGCTTCCCGGCGAACAAGATCACCGAGGTCCGCCGGATGATCGACCCCACCACCGCGACCGAGTCGCATTAGCCCGTCGTCCCCGCGAAAGCGGGAACCCAGGCCTACCGGCATGGCCCTGCCGCCCCTGCCCCCCGGGCTTCGCTCACGATGGTTCGATGCTGGTTTAACCCGGGGCGCATTCGCGGGTATGACGAGAGGCGCCCTGGGCTATCGCGCCGCCGCGCCTCTCGTCAGTTGAGGTGGTAGAGGCGCGTCACATTCTCACTGGTGATTTTGCGGCGCACGGCGGGCGAGATTGCGGCGAGGTTCTTGTCGAGGACGCGCCGCGAATCGGGCCAGATGCAATCCGGGTGCGGGTAGTCGGCGCCCCAGATGATGTTGTCTTCGCCGATCAGCGGGATGATCGGATCGAGATACTGGTCCTGCTGATAGGTGACGTAGCCCTGCCGCCGGAAATAGTCGCTCGGCTTCAGTTTGAAATTGAGGCTCTTTGCGCGGTCGGCATATTCGGTGTCGAGGCGGTCGAACACGTAGGGCAGCCAGGTCACGCCGGACTCGCCGAGCACGAAGTTGAAGTCGGGGTATTTCTCGCAAGCGCCCGAGGCCAATAGTGAGACCAGCACTTCCATCGTGTCGAGCTGGAACAACGCTGAGCGTACCAGCCGCCATTGGGTGAAATACTGCTTTTCCATTTCCGGCGTGTCGGGCGCGCGCAACGCCTTGAAACCGGTCGAGTGGAACGAGATCGGGAAACGGCACTCCGCCGCCGCTTCCCAGAGGGGGTACCATTCGTGCGTGTAGAGCGGCGGGGTCATGCGCTTGAAGGCAAGGTCGCCGCCGCGCAGCCCCATCTTCGCGCAGCGCCTGACCTCAGCGGCAGCCTCGACCGGGTCGGTGTTCGGGACGATGGCGAGCGGGAACACCCGGTTCGGGTCGCTGCGCTTGGCAAAATCGGCGACCCAATCATTGTAGGTCTTGTCCGCCCAGCCGCGCAGCGGCGCGTCGGAGATCAGGTCGTTGATCATCAGGCAGCCATAGACGACCTCGGCGGAAAGGCCGTCGCGATCGAGATCGGTAAGGCGCAATTCCGGCGTAGTCGGGCGCGGCTTGGCGCCAGGCCAGGAACTCCACTCGAAGCCGAGATCCTTCATCTCGTCGATATGGCCGAACATGCCCCGCTGGTAGGGAAGGAACCCCGGCCCGATGCCGTTCCACATTCCCTTGTCCTGCGCTTCGACAAACCAGTGGAGGCCGTCATCCATCTCCTCGACGCGGGGCGCGAGCAATTTCCATTTGTTTGGGGCCTCCGACGACCACAGGTCAGGCGGCAGATAAGTCAGGTCGATGTGATTATCGCCGGAGATCAACTTTTCGGGCATAGCGGGCTCCTCTTGCTCCCTCTGCAAGGATGTCGATTGACGCATCGTAAGCCTGACTGACTATTCGTGCTACTGCGAATGAGCCGCGCGCAGCGCTCGCCTGATTTGCGTTTCCTGCCTAAGATCACTCCCGGCGCAAGGCAAAGCACGAGGGAGAAAGCGCATGGCGGCTCAGCTCGGAAGCGGCGAATACACCTTCGAAGTCCATGACAATTGGGCGAAGGTGCCGGAGGAAATCACGCTAGGTGACTGCGCCGCGGTCGGTGTCGATCGGCAGCAGCGCGTCTATGCCTTCAATCGAGGCGAACACCCGGTCGCGGTGTTCGATGCCGAGGGCAACCTGCTGCGCACCTGGGGCGAAGGCGTGTTCCACCGCCCCCATGGCGTCCATATGGGGCCGGACGACACGATCTGGCTGACCGACGACGGCGACCACACAGTGCGCAATTGCACGCTCGACGGCAAGGTGTTGATGACCCTCGGCATCCCCGGCGAACCCAAGCCCTATATGAGCGGCGAGCCGTTTCACCGCTGCACGCACACCGCGCTGTCGCCGCAGGGCGACCTTTACGTCTCCGACGGTTACGGCAATGCGCGGATCCACAAATACACGCCCGACGGCAAATTGCTGATGTCCTGGGGCGAACCCGGTACCGATCCCGGTCAGTTCAACGTCCCGCACAACATCTGCTGCGACCCGGACGGTTGGGTCTATGTCGCCGACCGCGAGAACCACCGTGTCCAGGTGTTCGACGGCAACGGCAAGTTCGAAACGCAGTGGAACAATCTGCATCGACCAAACGGCATGTGCATGGCGGCCGGCCGCGACCCGCTGATCTATATCCAGGCGGCCCTTCTGGTGAGATCAACCGCGATTGGCCCAATATCGGGCCGCGGGTCAGCATCCATAGCTCAAAGGGCAAGGTGCTGGCCCGGCTCGGCAAGATGCACGCGGGGCTCAATCCTGGCCAGTTCACTTCACCACACGGCATGGCCGTCGACGGGCATGGCAATATCTACGTCGGCGAGCTTTCCGGCCGCAGCTGGGCACGGTTCTCGAACGAGCCGGTCCCGAAGCGCCTTCGTGTCATCCATAAGCTCGTCAAAGTCTAAGCGCGGGCAGCACCGCCGGCAGCCGCAAGCGCCGCCGCTTCAACCCTCTCCCCACCGGCCCGGGAGGGGTGCACGGCGAGAAAGGGGGATATCTCTAATGAAGGCGCTTTTGTTTGTCTGTTCCGGCAATGCCGGCCGCAGCCCGGCGGCGCAGTACCTCGCCGTGGAATATATCGGCATTCAGAACCGTGCTGTCGAAGTGCAGTCCCGCGGCACCAACGTCAGAGGTTACGCAAGGCCGGACATGCAGCTGGTGACGGCGATCCCGGCGGCAAGGTCGCATATCCCGACGGCGCTGGATGCAGAGGCGGTCGAATGGGCCGACCTGATACTCACGATGAACCGCCAGCATAAACAAATCGTGATTGCGATGGTGCCGAGCGCGGCGAGCAAGACCTATTGTCTTTATGAATATGCGGAGGGTGCAACAGGAGCCGTCGTAGACCCAGCGGATTTCGGCCAGGAGGATTACGAGATTTTTCTCGAAGAGATGAAACGGCTCGTGCAGCTCGCGGTGGACAAGTTCACGGCGCGATAATTATCGCTAAATACGCAATCAATTCATTGCTATTTTCTCTTGGATGTGCTATCGTGATCGGCATGGATCGAGTGTGGTTCTCGAGCTTGGTTGCGCGGCATTGGAACAGCGGGGATCAGCCAGGATCAGCCAGTGTGAGCGCTGTTTTTTGCGTGAGACGCGGCCGGGGACCCGAGGATTTCTGCGGAGCAAACGAGATCGATGGCTGATAATTCAATGGAAGAACAGCAAAAACAGCGAGGGCCGGGCCGCGGGAGGCCGTTCGAGAAGGGCCGATCCGGCAATCCGGCCGGGCGACCGCGGGATAGGCAAACGCGCCAGCCAGGCCATGCAGCAGTTGCTCGACGGCGAGGTGGAAGCCCTGACCCGCAAGGCCCTCGAACTCGCGCTCGACGGCAATCCGACGGCCCTGCGGATGTGCCTCGACCGTGTCGGGCCGACGCGGCGCGAGCGCACCGTGCCGGTAAAGCTGCCGCCGGTGCGGGATGCCGCCGATCTCGCCGGCACGATGACGGCGATCATTTCTGCCGCCGGGAAGGGCGAGATTTCGCCGGACGAAGGCGGCCGTCTGGCGCGGCTCATCGCGATCTTCGTCAGGGCGGTCGAGACCGGCGACTTCGAGCGGCGCTTGCAGCTGCTGGAGAACTCGCCACCGTTTGCTCCTCGCTGACACGACGGCCATTCTCGGCACAGCCGATCGGCGATAAACTCGTTGCCCTCACCCGCCGAAACACTGGAGCAGAGGTCCGAGATGCCCGACAATTTCGCCGGAAAAGTCGTCCTCGTGACCGGCGGAGGGAACGGGATCGGCGCTGCGACCTGCCGCGCTTTCGCCGCCGCGGGAGCACGGGCCGCAGTCCTCGATCGCGTGCCGGAGGCGGCCGACACGGTCGTGGAGGAGATCACCCGGCGGGGCGGCAATGCGACGGCGTACGACGTCGACGTAGCTGACAGGGCTGCGTTCGCCGATGTGGCTGCGGCTATAGCCGGAGCGGCGGGCGGGATCGACATCCTCGTCAATGGCGCCGGCACGACGATGCGGCGGACGATCCCTGAAATGAGCCCCGAGGACTGGGACCGCGTCATTGCGGTCAACCTCACCGGCGCCTTCAATGGCATCCAGGCGGTGCTGCCGCATATGCGGCGGCGCGGCGGCGGTGCCATCGTCAATGTCGCCTCGATCGCCGGGCAGCGCATCTCGTTTGGCGGCACCGCCAATTATACCGCATCGAAGGCCGGCCTTCTCGGGTTGACGCGGCATGCGGCCTACGAGCTCGCGCCCGACGGCATCCGGGTCAACGCCGTGTGCCCCGGCCCGACGGCCACGGCCTTTGGCGGGGCCATTCCGTCGGAGGAAAGCAAGGCGGCGCGGGCGCGCAAGATCCCGTTGGGCCGCATGTGCGAACCCGAGGATATCGCCGACCCGATCCTGTTCCTCGCCGGCCATGCGGCGCGCATGATCACCGGGGTCGCTTTGACCGTGGACGGCGGCGTGCTGGTCAAGAACGACACGCCTTACGAAGAATATTTCCGCCGCAGGTAGCGTTTTGGCTCCGCGCTCGCTGATGCGGGCCGATCGTGAACCCCCCCTCTCCGCCCCTCGGGGTGGAGAGGGCCGGGATGAGGTGGGGGGAGCTGCCAGCTCCGAACTGCGGAGCTGCCTACCTCACCCTCCCCCTCGCTCGCGCGATGGGTCCCCTCCCTCTCCCCCCACGTGCGGGCGGAGAGGGCGGATGTTTCGGGCAGTCGCAGCCTGGATCAAGACGCCGGCCGGGGCCGTGGCGGCTTTAATCGTCACGACCTTCCTCGCCCGGCTCGTGCTCGCCTCGTTGCTCGGTCTCGGCATCGACGAGAGCTACATGGTCGCAGCCGGCCGCAAGCTGCAGCTCAGCTATTTCGATCATCCGCCGATCGCATGGTGGATGGCCTGGGCGGCCGCGCATTTGACCGGCAGCGAGATTCCGTTTGTCGTGCGGCTGCCGTTCATTGCGATGTTCGCGGGCACGACGTTCCTGATGTATCGCCTGACCTCGGCCTTATTCAGCCGGGAGGCAGGCCTCTGGGCCGCGGTCGTGCTGAATCTGGCGCCGGTGTTCGGCATCAGCAGCGCAAGCTGGGTATTGCCCGACGGCCCGCTGCTCGCCGCTCTGCTCGGGGCCGCCATTTGCCTGGTTGCTGGACTGCGCTCGTATGGGCGGGCGGCGTGGGGCTGGTGGCTGGGGAGCGGCATATGCGCTGGTCTCGCGCTGTCCTCCAAATACTCCGCGGGGCTGACGATGATCGGCGCCGCGGGCTTTCTGCTGAGCGAGCCAAGGAGCCGCCGCTGGCTCGCCCGGCCGCATCCCTACGCTGCCGGCCTAGCGGCATTAGGCGTCTTTCTCCCCGTCCTGGTCTGGAACGCTGAAAACGGCTGGGTCTCGTTTCTGTTCCAGGCCGGCCGGACAGCCGGAGATTTCCATCCATTCGGACCGATAACCACCCTCGCCGGCGCGGCGGTGTTTCTGCTCCCTTGGATATGGGTGCCTCTGGTCCTGTGTGGCCTTACTGCGTTGCGGCGGGGTCCGTCGGACCGGGACCGCTGGTTGCTGGTCTGTCTCGCGGCCCCGCCCCTGATCTTGTTCACGGCAGCCTCGTTGCGGGGCAATGTGCTGTTCCACTGGGCCGCGCCGGGCTATTTGATGCTCCTGCCATTGCTCGGAAGCGCCATCGCGCAACGCTGGCGGACAAGCCGGGCGGTGCGCATCTGGCTCGCCGGTACTGCGGGCTTCGTCGTATTTGGCTGCGCCCTCTTGGCCAGTGACGTCAGGTTCAACTGGCTGCCCGCGGTGCTCGAGGAGTTTCGGCTCGGCAAAGACCCGAGCCTCGATCTGGTCGACTGGTCCTCGATAAAAGAGGATTTCGCTGAGCGGGGACTCCTCGACCGGCCGAACCTGGTCGTCGCGGCGCTACGCTGGCCGGATGCCGGAAAAATCGACTACGCTCTGGGCGGCCGGCTGCCGGTCTTCTGTCTTGGCCCCGATGCTCATCAATATGGGCGGCTCACCCGGCGCGATAATCACGCCGGAGCCGATGTGCTTATTCTGACGCGCGCGCCTTTCGAAAAAATTGTCGGACATTACTGGTTTTTGTTCGACAACATAGAGCCGCTGGCGCCGGCGACAGTGCTTCATGCCGGGCGACCGGCATTGCAGCTCAACCTGTTCCTCGGACATCGGCTGCACAAAGCGGCCGAGGAATGCTGCGCTTCCTAGGTCCGGCCCGGCGGGTACCCCTTGAAATCGCGGGCGACGTACAATGTGTAGTTGCGCACCGCCCCCCGGCCCAACGGTATGACGATCGGACGCAGCCGCTCGATTGCAGCAAAGCTCGGCTGCATCTCGTTGACCAACTCGTGCTCGGAGACGAGGAGAAAGCTTTGGCCGAGCCGTTTGCTGAGACCGTTCATCAGGTCCCACTGGTCCTGGATGCGGTTGGTCACCTTCCATTTGACGGCATCGAAGGGGTGCGGTCGGATGTAGTAAATTAAGGAAGCGAGGAGCTCGCGGTCGTCGGCGAACAGGGTCAGTCCGGGATGTGCTGCGAGCTCGTTGCCGACCACGGTGCCGAGCTCGCGCCAGCCGCGCACCCGGCGCAGCGGATCGTATTGGGCCGGCAGATCGAGGCCGAAAGCGGCCAGTATATCGCGGCCGGTGAAGAGCAGCCCGAGCGCCGTGAGGTGCAACGCAATCGACGCGACGATCAGTCTGCGCCAGCCGCGTTGCAATGCCCAGGCGACCACCAGTACCGTCGCCGCGACGTAAGTCGGCGCCGCCCAATTGGCATGGGCGCGCGACAGCAGGCTGACGACGATCATCATCGCCAAGGTCGGCAGGGCAAAGGCGGCGAGGAGGCGCGCGCGCGGCTCGGCGAGGCCGCGCCATGTCGCGATGAGCAATATCAAACCGGCAAACAATACCGGTCCGAACACGCCGAATTGCGAGGCGAAAAACTCGAGAAAGGCGTCCGGGTGGAACAGCGGGCCGCCCAGTGCAGCATTGTCTCTAGTATGGAGATAGCTGACAAAGCCGTTGCTCCAATTCCACCAGAAATTCGGCGAGTAGATCAGAAGGGCAATCCCGCCGGCAGTCAACAGCGGGCGCCAATTGCGGCGCTCGGCAGGGAACACGAGAACGAAACCCAACGCCGACATGAGCCAATACGCCATTGCATATTTGGTGAGCAGCCCGAGCCCCGCCGCCAGACCTACGGCGACCCACCAGCCCCACCCCCCCACCTCACGCGCCCGGATAAACGCATAGAGCGCCGCAGCCCAGAAAAGCAGCAGCGGAGCATCAGTCGAGATGATAAAAGCGGAGACCGAGACGCCCGGCAGGCTCGCATAGGTCACGGCCGACCAGAATCCGGTGCGCTGGCCGTAGAGCCGTGCGCCGATCCCATAGACAAAAATTGCCGCGCCGGCATGAAGCAAGGGCGCCGACAGCCGAACCGCAAATTCGCTGTCGCCGAAAAGCCCGGTCGTTATTGCGATCAGCCAGGCGACCAATGGCGGTTTTGAGTAGTAGCCGAAAGCGAACTGCTGCGACCAGACCCAGTACTGGGCCTCGTCTGGAAAGAGGTCAGCCGGCTGCAGCGCAAGCCAGAGCAGTCGCACCGTTGTGACCGCCGCAACGGCGACGAACATCCAGGCGGCGTAAGGACGAGCGGCCCCGACGCCGTCTACGTCTCGGGGTTTCGCGGCAGCGTCAAAAGCGCTTTGGTCTATTGCGGACCTCCGCGCAGCGAGGCCGGGTGGCCGGGCAGCTTGATCCGTTGCGTGGTGTCGGTCAGCTTGCTGCCTTCCACCCGCAACACCCACAGATCCCCGTCCATGAAATTGCCGACGTAAAGGTATTGTCCGTCCGGGCTGAAGACCGCCCCCTCGGGCAGTCCGCCGACATTGATGTCTCCGACATTGGTGACCCTTTTGCCGTCGATCCTGAGCGCAGTGACCGCGCCGCCGGGGTGGTAGAAGAATGTGCTTTTCGGCATGTTCGAGCCCCGCGCCTCGACTGCGACGGCGAGATCGCCTTTCGGGCTGATCGCCAGGCCCTCCGGGGAGTCTCCGACCGTCACGTGGTCGATCACGCGGGGCGGGCTGGCTTCGAGGTCGATGACGCTCATCGTGTCGGCATTGCCGTCGGAGCTGCCGCCGTTGCCGTTGTCGGCGGTCAGCGCCAATTTCCCGTCCGGGGTCACGGCAACATTGTAAGGAAAGATCCCGGTCGGCAGGTCGCGTTTGTCGTAAGTCACCTTCTGTCCGTCGATCGTCAGGAGTGCGACCTTGTTCGCGGCGGCTTTGACCGCGAGCGCGTGCTTGCCGTCCGGCGTAATCGCGACAGTCGATACGCTGTCGGCGGCCGCTCCGACCGGCACGGTGTCGAGGACGAGGACGTCCCTGCCGCGGATCGACAGGACCGAGACCGTGCCGTCCGCGCGGTTGGCGACGAGCGCCAGATCGCCCTTCGGGCTGATCGCCATTCCGGAGGGCTGTTTGCCGACATTGATCGTACCGATGACGCTCGGGGGATTGGCCTTCAAATCGATCAGGAAGACCTTGTTGTCGGGCTCCAGCCGGTGACCCCACCCCTGTACCACCGGCTCGAGCGAATTCGCCACCAGGGCAATGTCGCCCGAGGGGCTGATCGCTAGGTTCGTCGGCGGGCCGACGACCGAGTTCATCAGCGGTATCGTGGCGGTGATCCGGGGCGTATCCGGCTTTGAGACATCGAGAATGCTCAATGTATCCTTGCCCGGTTCGCGCAAAATCGGTTTGCCGTTCTCGTCCCACCCTTGTTTCTCATCGTTGCCGACGATTACGGTTTGGGCGGATGCCCCCGCCGAGATTCCGCCGATCAAGATCGCGACGGCTGCGCTTCCCGCGAAAATCAATGACCGCATATTCCCCCCTTCGCCATTCCTGCGAGATCGACCCGGACCGTCGATGCTGCTCCGATCCGCTCCGCCCGACAAGCCGCAGCAGAGCCGATCGACCACCGGCCGCCATCTCGTCTTTGCAAACGGAAGCATCGAGCGGCAGCCCGGGAGTGCATTCGGTCGAGGCGCGCGTTATTGTCCGCTCGCCAGCTTCGATCAAAGGAATTTTCGCTTCGAGATGACCGGCGCTCAGCTGATCGCCGTCGGCCACGCAGCGATTGCGCGGGCGCATGAACTGATTCTGCTGGGCGGGATGCTCGGGCTTTTGAGCATTATCGCCGGACTGATCTCGCGCCGCGTCGGCGCGCCGGTGCTGCTGGTCTTTCTCGGTTTCGGCATGCTCGCGGGCGAGGACGGTGTCCTCGGCATTTCGTTCGAGGACTTCACATCAGCCTATTTGATCGGCAGCGTCGCGCTCGCGGTGATTCTCTTCGAGGGCGGGCTAAAGACTCCTGTTTCGATGCTGCGGCTAGTCTTCTGGCCCGCCGCCGTTCTGGCGACTATCGGGGTCGCCGTAACCGCCGCAGTGCTGGGCCTGTTCGTTGCGCTGGCGGATGGCGTGCCGCTTTTGGGCTCGTTGCTCGCCGGGGCCGCCGCCGCACCGACCGACGCTGCGGCCGTCGCGGTCTTGTTGCGCCGATCCGGCGCTGCGCTACCCCAGCGGTTGCTGGCGGTGCTCGAGGTGGAGTCCGGCCTCAACGACCCCATGTCGGTGTTCCTGACCTTTCTGCTGATGCGCCTGATCGCCGAGCCCGGTTCGATCGGCTTCGGCGGTGGATTTCTTCTGTTCTTGAGGGAAATGGGCGGCGGCGCGGTGCTCGGTCTCGCCGGTGGTTGGGGGATCGCGCAATTGCTGAAGCATCTGCGGCTTGAGGCCGCGCTGACCCCTGTGCTGGTGCTCGCTGGGGGCCTCGCCATCTTCGGTCTAGCTCAGCTGCTCGGCACCAGCGGCTTTCTCGCGACCTATCTCGCCGCCATAGTGACCGGCGCTACGCCGCATCGCAGGCACCAAAGCGTCGAACATTTCTTCGAAGGCATGGCCTGGCTCGCCCAAATCGTGCTCTTCGTCATGCTGGGGCTGCTGATCGCCCCGCACGAGTTGCCTCGTTATCTGCCGGGGGCGGTCGTCGGAGCCGCGGTGCTGATGCTGCTCGCCCGCCCGGTCGCTGTCTTCGCCTGCCTGCTGCCGTTCGGGTTTAGCCTCCGGGAAAGCGCCTTCGCCTCGTGGGTGGGGCTTCGTGGGGCCGTGCCGATCTATCTCAGCATCATCCCGGCGCTCGCCGATCCGCGCCGCGACGAGCGTCTGTTCGCGAGCATCTTCATTTTGGTTATCGCCTCCCTTGTCGTGCAGGGTTGGACGGTCGGTCCCGCCGCCCGGCTGCTCGGCTTTGTGCGCCGGAGGTGACGGAATACCTATGCCGCACCACACGCCGCTGATCGCCACGCTCGTCGGGGGCCTCGTCCTCGCCTTCATCTTCGGCGCGCTCGCCCATCGGCTGCGGATCTCGCCGCTCGTGGGCTATCTCCTCGCGGGGGTTCTCGTCCGCCCATCCACTCCGGGCTTTATCGCCGATCCGGCGATCGCCGGCGACCTCGCCGAGATCGGCGTCATTCTGCTGATGTTCGGCGTCGGTCTGCATTTCTCGCTGGCCGACCTCCTTTCGGTCCGGTTCATCGCCGTGCCGGGCGCTCTCGTCCAGATTGCCTTCGCCACCGCGCTCGGCATGGGGCTGGCCTGGAGCCTCGGCTGGAACCTGGGCGCCGATCTGGTCTTCGGCCTCGCGCTTTCGGTCGCCAGCACGGTCGTACTCCTACGCGCCCTGCAACAGCGGCGTCTCGTCGAGACCGAACAAGGCCGTATCGCCGTCGGCTGGCTGATCGTCGAGGATCTCGCGATGGTGCTGACTCTAGTGCTGCTGCCGGCGGTCGCTGGCCTGCTCGGCGGAGCTGCCGAGGCGGGTCGCGCGGCAGGTACCGGCGAAATCGCGCGCACCCTCGGCATCACCTTCGCGAAGGTCGGTGCCTTTGTGGCACTGATGCTGCTCATCGGGCGCCAGCTGATCCCCTGGATCCTGCACTACGTCGCCCACACCGGCTCGCGGGAATTGTTCCGGCTCGCCGTCCTGTCGCTGGCGCTGGGCGTCGCCTACGGCGCGGCCGAATTGTTCGGGGTGTCCTTTGCGCTGGGCGCCTTCTTTGCCGGCATGGTTCTCGCCGAATCCGAGCTCAGCCACCGGGCCGCCGAGGAGTCGTTGCCGCTGCGCGACGCGTTTGCGGTTCTGTTCTTTGTCTCGGTCGGCATGCTGTTCGACCCTACGATCCTGGTTCGCGCACCCGGACCGCTGCTCGCTGCGCTGCTGATCGTGATGCTGGGCAAATCGGCGGCCGCTCTGCTGATCGTGCTTGCCTTCCGACATCCGTTACGGACCGCCCTGACGATCTCTGCGAGCCTGGCGCAGATCGGCGAGTTCTCGTTCATCCTCGCGGGGCTGGGTGTGAGCCTCGGTCTATTGCCCCAGGAGGGTCGCGATCTGATCCTCGCCGTCGCGATCCTGTCGATCCTTCTCAATACTCTGTTTTTCGCCGCCCTCGATCGGCTCGCTCCTTGGCTGGAGCACCGCAGGATGATATCCGCGGCCGATATCCCGCCTTCGCAGCCTGCGGAGACCGACCTGCCGGCCACCACGCTCAAAGAGCACATGGTTCTGGTCGGCTTTGGGCGCGTCGGCAGCCGGGTGGGCGAAGAGCTGCAACGCGACAAGGTGCCATTCCTGGTTATCGAAGACCGGAGCGAGCTTACCGAGACGTTGCGAGCCCGCGGGATCGAGGCCATTCAGGGCAACGCCGCTGCCCCCGAGGTCATCGGGGCGGCCAATCTCGCCGAGGCGAGGTCTCTGCTGATCGCAATCCCCGACGGCTACGAGGCGGGGCAGATCGTCGAACAGGGACGGGCCGCGAATCCCGATATCGAGATCATCGCCCGGGCTCACTCCGACGAAGAGGTCATTCACCTCCAGCGCTACGGTGCCGACCTCGTGATCATGGGCGAAAACGAGATCGCTCATCGGATGGTCGAGCGCGCGCTGGGCCGGCGAACGGCAACCCCCGAGCGCGAACCGGAGCCGGTCCCCGACGGCAGCGGAGCTTAGATGAAGGGATCGAGAGTAACGGGGACCCAGGCCGCATCATACCATCCTTATCCAGGTCAGCTCGTGCTTGTTGTGAAACAGGTGGCGGGGGCGCGAGCCGGGAATGGCGGCAAAGCGCCGGATGATGCCGTGGTCGGTCGGGCCCTGGAATTTGATCGTGCAGACGAAGTTGCGGCAGGTTGCGGCCGCGAGCCAGCGCTCGACCAGCGCCAGCAGCCGCGCCGGGTAGCACACGACGTCCGAAAATAGCCAGTCGACTTGTCCGACCGTCCTCGGGTCGAGCGCAAAGGCACTCTCCTGCCGGTGCTCTATGCCGCCCAGGCGCTCGACTGCGGGCGCCAGCGGCGCCTTGTCGACGCTGATCACCCGGGCACCCATCTGCTGCAAGGCCCAGCTCCACCCGCCCGGGCTCGATCCGAGATCGAGACACACCTCACCCGGCTCGGGCTTGCGGCCGATCAGGGTCAGCGCCTCCCACAGCTTCAGATAGGCGCGGCTCGGCGGCGCGGTGCGGTCCTCGACGAAGTGGACCTCGCCATTGGAAAAAGGGCTTGTGCAATGCGGCGCCGCGAGCATCCTCCCGGCGTCGAGCAATGTCCACGAGCCGAGCGGCGCGGCAGGCGGCGGCGACTCGAAGACGCGCGGCTTGGCCGAGACCTTGGGCAGCTGCTCCTGGATCAGCACCGCGCGCCGGTAGAGGCACGGGAGATAGACCGCCCAATTGCGCTGAATGGCGCGCAACTTCACAGCCGCGTCCGAGATCGAGGCGATCGCGATCTCTTGCGGGTCGAGCCAGATATTCGCGGCCCATGCTGCGGGGCGCGGCGGCCCCGAGGTGATCAGCAGTTGGCCGTGCCTCGCCTCCGTGCGGCCGAGCTCGTTCTTGAGGTCGTTGGCAAATCCCCCTGCGGCCAGGTAGGCGGTGCAATCCATCACGGCGTCAGGATCGCATGCCGGGCTTGGCGCGTCGCGGCTGATTTGCCAAACTCCCGGCATGGCCGTCGACCCAGAAATTACCGAGCTCGCCCGGACGATCGAGCAGGCGCGCCGCGCCATTGTCTTCACCGGCGCCGGCATCAGCACCGAGTCGGGTATTCCCGACTTCCGCAGCCCCGGCGGGATCTGGACCCGAATGGCGCCGATCGATTTCTCGGATTTCCTCGCCTCGGAGGAGGCGCGGCGCGAGACCTGGCGCCGCCGCTTCGCGATGGAAGACACTTTTCGCGAGGCCCGGCCGAACCGCGGCCACCGTGCGGTCGCCGAGCTCGTCCGCCGCGGCAAGGTCGCCGCGGTGATCACCCAAAACATCGACGGTCTGCATCAGGCCTCTGGCATCGCCGACGACAGGGTCGTCGAGCTGCACGGCAATACGACCTACGCGCATTGCCTCGATTGCAAGACCCACTACGATCTCGACGCGCTGCGCATCGCCTTCGAGCGCGACGAGACCGCTCCGATCTGCGACGAGTGCGGCGGCTATGTCAAAACCGCGACGATCTCGTTCGGTCAGGCAATGCCGGGGGGCGCGATGCGGCGGGCCGAGGCCGAGACCCGCGCCGCCGATCTGTTCATCGTCGCCGGCTCGTCACTGGTCGTCTACCCGGCGGCCGGTTTCCCCGAACTCGCCAAGCACAACGGCGCGACCCTCGTCATCATCAACCGCGAGCCAACCGGTCTCGACGCCATCGCCGACCTCGTGCTGAACCGATCGATCGGCGCAACCCTCGGCGCCGCCGTCGGCATCGACTGAGAGCCTAGCTTTGATCGGCGACTGACGGCATCCCCTCGGCGGGAGGCAGCAGGCATTCCGCGGATCGAGACATCGCCTATATCTTGAGCCTGCCTTCAGCGGCACCGCCACCGCGGAACAGGAGATCCGATGAACGACGTGACCCCGATGCGCACCCTCGATCCCGTTACGCAGCCGATCAGCCCGTCGAAATTTGCCCATTTCGTATTGCGAACCGGGCAGATCGACACGATGGCCAAGTGGTATCAGACGGTCCTCGCGGCGCGGGAGGTGTTCCGCGACGAGCGGCTGTGCTTCCTGTCGTATGATGACGAGCATCATCGCTTGGCGTTGATCCACATCCCCGGCCTGCCGCTGCGCGATCCCGACGCGGTCGGGACCGACCACGTCGCCTACAGTTACAACAATCTCGGCGAGCTGTTGTCGACCTATCGCCGGCTCAAGGCGGCCGGCATCCTGCCGCATTGGCCGATCAACCATGGCGTCACGACATCGATGTACTACCGCGATCCCGACAGCAACCGGGTCGAACTGCAGATCGACAATTTTGCGACCCCGGCGGAGCTCGACGGCTATTTTCACAGCCGCGTCTTTGCCGAGAACCCGGTTGGCGTGACCTACGATCCGGAAGAGCTTTGCCGGCGCTACGAAGCCGGCGAGGCAATGGCCGATCTCTTACGCATCCCGCCGCTGCCCGCAGGCAAGACCCCGTGGGACATGCTGGCGAGCCACTGACCGCCTGCGCGGCTATTGTGGTCCGGATTCATCGGCGCCCCGCGCGTTCGAAATTGAACGCCAATAGGGGTGCAAGCGCTTCCTGTTCGGACAGATCCGCGGGCCACCTATAGGCCGCCGCAACCGGAGCGTCGAGGTCGCGATTCGAGCGCGATCTGATCCGCACCCGCGAGTGACGAGAGCGAGCGAAAACCCGTGGCGTCAAGCTCGGCGGTAAACCGAAGCTCACCGCACACCAGTAGCGCGAGGCGACCAACGCGGCGACCGCGACGGGGAGCCGGTGCGCGAGATTGCCCGCAGCTACAGTATTTCGGAGCCAGCCGGACCTAGAAAGCAAGGCCAAACACGCCCCCCGCCGGTGTTTCTTCTTCACGAGCGCAGCGAGCATTTCAGATCGACTTTGCTGGGCCTTCCAGAATGGGCGTTATGAATAATTCATCGGATTTAGCGGCGGCGGGCACACACAAGATGTAGAGCTTACGGCGGCAGTCATCGGCGCGGCGGCGTCGCCGACCCCGTCGGTTGCGTCGCCGCCGGGCTTGTGCCTATCGTTAGCACCGTCTGCACGCGCTGTATTATCGGCTCTATCCCCGCAAGTGAGACCTGTATCTGATTGACGCCCTGTTGGACCGTTTGCAGTTGCTGCTTGATGCTGGCAACGTCGGTTTGCGCCGCCGCCACCTGGGCTTTGATAGTCGCCACGCCTGTGCGGGTATCATTGATCGTCTGCTCAATTCTGGGAGGTTTTTCGGTTAGTCCTTCACGCTGATGCCCGCTGATACTGCGCCATGGAAGCTATCGTCCAGGCCCTGGACTCTCTTCCCCAAAGCGTCAAACCTTTCGTGAAGCCCTCCATAAACCACGCCCAGCAGCAGGTAAATGCCGACACACGCGGCGGCCAGAATTGAGCCGATAATCGTGATCAGTTTTGGCCAAGTAACGCCCCGGATGACGATATCCTCGCCCGGAGCCGCACCTGGAGTTGGAGGCGGTGCACTTGTCGTTGCCATAGGTTTATCTTACCGCAGCTAAACTCTGTCGTCACGCGTCACCGACCGACGCACAATTCAAGACTTTTGGGAAGCCGGGTTGCTTCGCCGCCGAACTGCTGCAGAAGGGCTTGCGACGTCTCGCCCCAATGCACCTGCGCCATCAAGTCTGAGATATCGCCTCTCGCCCACGCAGCCGGGGCAAGGAAATGCCAGAACGAGGACAAGCAAAAGGCTGAGTGGAAACGGGCGCCGACCCGATTCCACTCTCTGCTCTCCGCTAAGGCGGCTACTCCCTTGGATGCTCAGGAGGACTTGAGCTCGATCTTTCTCGCCTTTGCGGCTTCCGCTTTTGGCAGGACAAGCTGCAAGACGCCATCCTTCAGGGTGGCCTCGATCCGATCACGATCGATGTTTTCCGACAATGTGAAAACCCGCTCGTAATCACCGTCGGAATATTCGCCATAAACCTGCTGGTATCCGCGATGCTCGTTCCCGGTGCTGCGTCCCCGAATCGTCAATACTCGGCGTTCGAGGCTGATATCGACCCCATCCGAGGAGACTCCGGGCATTTCCGTCAGCACGACAATACTGTCCTTGGTTTCATAGATATCGGCCGGCGGCAGAAATGTCGGCCGCGGAGGCATCCGCTGACCAGCTTCTCTCGTCGCGGGGGTCTGTTGCCGAACGGTTTCGACTTGCTGGGCCATATTCCACTCCTTCTCCTCGGGTCAACCGGCGCGGATTTCGATCTTTTTCGGCCGATCCGCTTCCAGCCGCTCCAACTCGATTTCCAAAACCCCATCGTTGAAACGAGCCTGGACCTTGTCGGGATCGACCCGGAACGGGAGCTGGACTGCGCGGGAGAAACCGCCGTAAGCGCGCTCGCGGCGCTGCCAATTCACGTTTTGCTGCTCAGGTTTTGGTTCGCGCTTGCCCGCGAGCGTCAGGACATCCTCTTGCAGCTGGAGATTTACGTCATCGCGCGTGACGCCCGGCAGTTCGGCCGTCACCACAACGCTGTTTTCGCCGAGCCAGATGTTTATCGGCGGAAAGTCGCGGGCTGCGGTTGCATTAAATCCAGAAAACAGCCGGTTCATTTCGCTCTGCATTCGCCGCAGCTCGACAAACGGGTCGAAACCCAATCGGGGAAACTCTGAAAGCGCCATGATTTCACCTCTCTGCATGTTCACCGTAGTAACGCATGCGGATCGCGACTAGCGCTCCGAACAGGGAACTGCCGAAATATGGCGTTCCGTGCGAGAAGGTGGGCTGACAACTGAGATCACGTCCTCACAGCTGAGCGACATGATCGCTGCCGTCCCATCTTGGCCCGGCGAGCGTTCCCTGCCGAGACCCGATAATCGGCATCCGGCGCGCCCTTGGATCTAGTCACGCCGCGGGCGGCGTTCAAGTTCCTCTCAGTCAACAAAATCTCCCAACTAAAACATCAGCCTACAAGGTTAATAAGTTCTTGAAACGCAGCTCTGAGCACCTAAATTTCGTTGGGCCGCCGGGGGATCGTCTCCCTCGACACCTTAATCGCGCCTTATATCCATGTTGCTCATCGGAGGATGTGGCTATGAGGAGGAACGGATTCGCAGTCGGTCGACTGGCGAAATCGACATCGGTTGCCCTCTTACGACCGTCGCTATGTCGCCGAGCAGCGCGGTTGACCAACTTTTCCGGAAGCAGACCCTTCTTCGCGCTGCTCGGAACTTCTCAATTCCGGAAGGAGTTTTTGATCAGCGGTCGCTGTATTAGCGAACTCAATTGCAGGTCGAGCGAGTCCTCTGCGAACAAGAGGCAACACATGAGGAATCTTGTATGAGGATCGCACAAGTTTCGCCTCTGTACGAGAGCTGCCCACCGCAGCTTTATGGCGGGACCGAGAGAGTGGTGTCGTATCTGACCGAAGAGTTGGTACGCCAAGGTCATGAGGTCACTCTGTTTGCTAGTGGCGACTCGCGGACCGCGGCGATGCTGCGTGCGCCATGTCATCGCGCACTGCGTCTCGACCCTCGATGCAAAGATCCGCTTCCGCATCATCTGGTGATGCTGAACCGGGTAGCGCGGACTGCCGAGGCATTCGATATGATGCACTTTCATGCTGATTTTCTACACTTTCCGTTATTCGCGCCATTGTGGGGCAAGACCTTGTCCACCACGCATGGCCGCCTCGATCTGCCTGACCTGCCGCCCCTTTTTCGTGAATTCCCTACGATGCCGCTGGTGTCCATATCGAACGCTCAGCGGTCTCCCTTGCCCTGGGCGAACTGGTGCGGCACCGTTTATCACGGTCTACCGACCGACCTTTACGCTCCGGGTCCTGGAGGGGGCGGCTATCTCGCCTTTATCGGCCGCATCTGCCCTGAGAAGGGAGTGGATAAGGCAATCAAAATCGCGCAGCGAGCGGGGATTCCGCTGAAAATCGCGGCCAAGGTCGACAAAGCCGATCTCGATTATTACAATGACAGAATTAGAGGATTGCTGAAGGGTCCGGGGGTGGAGTTTATTGGCGAGATTGGCGATCACGAGAAGGGCGAGTTTCTCGGCGCCGCGATGGCGCTATTGTTCCCGATCGACTGGCCGGAACCCTTCGGGCTGGTCACCATCGAGGCGATGGCCAACGCCACCCCGGTAATTGCGTTCAGGCGCGGCTCGGTGCCGGAAATTGTCGACGATGGAGTGACCGGTCTTATCGTCGACAGCATCGATGAGGCCGTTGCAGCCGTCTCGCAAGCCATATCGCTCGATCGGCGTGCGATCCGACGGCGTTTCGAGGAGCGGTTTTCGGTCGAGCGTATGGCGCGTGACTACGTCGAACTCTACGGCGATGTACTGCGCCGCAGTTCGGTCAATGCGGTTGTCTTGAGCACCACCACCAGGGCAGCCGAGCGGCGGGACGCCGCCTGAGTTCCCAGAGCGATAGCGGACGGGTCACGCTGGTCCCAGGGCGGGCTGGCGACGACGAGGCGTCGCCGTTCTATATCGAGTCCAACGTCTCGTTTCAGGAGCGCCGACCGCGCACCTTGAAATCCGGTTACACCTTCGCCTTGTTTGATCGCCGCGGCGACATCGTCGCGGCGGAAGGCAACTCTGACGGTCTCTACCTGCACGACACGCGGTTTCTGTCGCAGCTGGAGCTGCGACTGAACGGTTCGCCCTTACTGCTGCTGAGTTCGAATGTGCAGGAAGACAACGCCGTACTGACCGTGGATTTGACCAACCCCGAACTGATCTCTCGCGACGGGGTCGCATTGCGCGGCGAACTAATCCATGTGAACAGGCTCAAATTCATCTGGCGCAACGCGTGCTACGAACGACTCCTCGTGCACAATTTCGATACCCATAGCCATGAAGTGAGGCTTGGGATCAGATTCGCCGCCGATTTCGCAGACCTTTTCGAGGTGAGGGGACAAAACCGCGCTCGGCGAGGCCAGATTTCCATTGAACGAAGATCCGACTCCTGCGTCGTCTTGCGGTATCTCGGCCTCGACGGCGTCGAGAGGTTCACCAGTCTCGAATTCGAACCGGCTCCGACCCGGCTCGATAACGCCACCGCACTCTTTGAACTGTCGCTCGCGCCGGGCGAGGGGGCGCGCTCCGTCCTTCGGATTGCTTGCAGGGACGACGGCGACGGAAACGCTGGCGTCGGCCGGCAGTTCTACAGCTCGCTGCGCACCGCCAGGCGCGCGCTGAGGGCTTCCAGCGGGCGGGCGGCCAGCGTCGACAGTTCCAACTCGCTATTCAATGAGTTTGCGCGCCGCTCCGTCGCCGACCTTTACATGCTGCTGACGGAAACCGCGTTTGGTCCCTATCCCTTTGCCGGCATTCCCTGGTTCAGCACACCGTTCGGGCGCGACGGGATTCTGACCGCCCTGTTCACCTTGTGGATCGATCCGTCGATCGCCAAAGGTGTTTTGCGCTTCCTGGCGGCCACCCAAGCGACCGAATTCGATGCCGAGCGCGATGCCGAGCCCGGTAAGATTTTACACGAAATGCGCGACGGCGAGATGGCGCGGCTGCGCGAAGTGCCGTTCGCCCGGTATTACGGCAGCGTCGATGCGACCCCGCTGTTTGTATTGCTGGTCGGCGAATACTTCAGACGCACCGGAGATCTCGGTACCATTCGGGAGTCATGGCCGAACGTCCAAGCGGCGCTTCATTGGATCGACACCTATGGCGACCCCGATGGCGACGGCTTCGTGGAATATCAACGCAGGAACGCAGAGGGGTTGGTCAATCAGGGTTGGAAGGATTCGAACGACGCAATATTCCATGAGGACGGACGCCTGGCTGAAGGTCCCGTCGCTCTGTGCGAAGTTCAGGCCTATGTCTACGGGGCCAAGCGACATGCAGCAGCACTGGCGCTGGCACTCGACCATTCGGTGACGGCTGCGACCCTATCGCATCAGGCGGATGCGCTGCGGGAGCGCTTCGAGAAGGCGTTCTGGTGCGACGATTTGGCGACTTACGCGCTGGCGCTCGATGGCGCCAAGCGGCCGTGCCGGGTGATCTCGTCCAATGCCGGGCACACGCTGCTTACGGGGATCGCGGACCCAGAGCGCGCCCAGCGGGTGGCCGGCACGCTACTCGGAACCAGCTGCTTTTCCGGATGGGGTGTGCGAACCGTCGCGCGATCCGCCGCGCGCTACAATCCTATTTCATACCACAACGGCTCGGTGTGGCCGCACGACAATGCGGTAATCGCCCTAGGCCTGGCCCGATACGGCTTGAAATCGAGCGTGCTGCGGATCTTCAAGGGACTGTTCCAGGCCGCGAGCTATATGGACCTGCGGCGGCTTCCGGAGTTGTTCTGCGGCTTCGCGTGGCGGCAACTGACCGCACCCACGCTCTATCCGGTTGCCTGCGCACCGCAAGCTTGGGCCAGCGCTACCGTGTTCGCGCTATTGCAGGCCAGTCTCAGTCTCAGCTTTGACCAGAGCGGAGAAGAGATCCGGTTTGACCGACCGGTGCTGCCCGATTTCCTCGACCAGCTGCACTTGCGCGGACTACAAGGGAGGCATGGGGCCGCCGATGTCCTGCTGCGGCGCTACGGCAGCGAAGTCTCGGTCGACATCACGCGGCGCAGTGGAAAGCTGCCAATCGTCATTGTGCGTTGAGGTGCCGCAGAGGCGTCAAAATCCGACCTTAAGGGTCGCGACGGTTCCGCCGAAATAGGCTTGAGGCTCCGACGGCCGCACTCCGAGCGTGTGTTCCATGCGGCGCACGCAGCGGTCGGCTCCATCGAACACGGAACGCCACGTTGCCGCTTGCGGCAAGACTCCGAGCACACACTCGTCAAAAAAATTATAGGTGCGGTGAACCTGGCAGCCAAAGGAAGGCCGGTCGCCGCGGGCGGCCGTCAGGATCACGCGATTGGGCTTAGCCATCTTGCCGGTTGCAAAGTTCCCGCTGTAGCAGGCCGATACAATGACCACGGTGGGCACCGCGGCGCAGCCGCGCGACAGAGCGCGGGCGAGCTCGTCCGGAGTGAGCGCCCGATCCGAACGGGCGAGCCAGACGCCGCGGCTGGGCTCGCCATGTGAGGTCAAAAAGACCAGGCACTCATCGCCCGGCCGCGGCGCCAGCCCGGCGATGCGCCGCAGCAGATGTTCGGAGGTGGCCGACTCGACCCCGTCGGAGAGCTCGGCGGCGCTCGCGCTGAGCCGATGAATGTTGTCGCCCGGCACGCCGGCCGCGATGAGCCGGCGGCTCATTTCGCGGGTAGCATTGTCGAATACGGGTTCGGCATCATCCCCCGCGGCGAGCACCACATGCCAGATCCCCGACGCGCCGGCCGGCGCCGCGCCGAGGCAGCCGAGCGCCGCAACAACCAGCACCACGCGAAGAAGGCGGGCAGAAATCGGCATTTTCAACCACTCGGGCTTCGTCGCAGAAGCACCGCGGCATGGCGCCACGCGTCGTGCTATCATGAGGCAAATCGAGGAGGTCATGAATGCCCGTATCACTCATCGAGAAGAGTTGCACGCCATGCCGCGGCGGCATGCCGCCGCTGACCGGACAAGAGGCCGCAGCCTATCATACCCAGGCGCCCGACTGGGCGGTTCTCGATCAGGCCAGGCGGATCGAGCGAACCTACCGGTTCAGGAATTTCGGCCAGGCGTTCAAATTTGTCGAGCGCGCGGCGGCGCTCGCCGAGACCGAAGCACATCACCCCGACATAAGCTTCGGTTGGGGGTACGCCACGGTCTCGCTGCAAACGAAAAAGATCAAAGGATTGCACGAGAACGATTTCATAATGGCTACAAAGCTCGATCGCATCGCCGCGGAGAGCGCATCCTGAACATAAGAGATTGCGGGAGGAAATACATGCCGACTTACGTCATCCTTGCCAATTGGACCGACCAGGGCGCCCAGAAGGTCAAGGACTCGCCGCGCCGCCTCGAAACCGCCAAAAGGGCCCTGTTCGATATGGGAGGAGAGTTCAAGGCAGTTTACATGACGCTCGGCGAATACGATCTCGTGGGGGTCTACGAAGCGCCCGACGATGCCGTGGCGGCGCGATTCGGCCTGATGCTGGGAATGTTGGGGAGCGTGCGGACGAAGACGCTGAAAGCCTTCCCCGAAGCGGCCTACCGCGAGATCATCGCCTCACTGGGCTGAACGCAGCCCCGATCGCGTTTCGTTTGAACCAAATCGGTGCAATGAGTCGCGTCGTATAAAATTCCTCCTAGACAAGCTACGAGAGGTTGAATATCGTTCGCGGGCCCGCTGACGGTCTCGGGCCGGCAACAAAATGAACAACGCCGGGCCTGGCGGTCCGACGGTTGCGAGGGATCGGTGCGAACGCCCCCGGTGTCGCAGGGGGTCCCAGACAGAGGAGGTTTCACTTTAGTCCGTCCGGACCCGGCCCGGATCGGAGGCCCGTGATTATGCGGGAGGGAGGAAGGCTGTGGACACAACCGCCGCGCTGGACGACGGTGCCCCTGCCCAGCCGCGATGCCCGCCGTCTGCGCATAGCGGCGGTATCCGCAGTCCGTTTTACACGCGAGGTCCTCGTGGAGATCCTCGAACGCGACCCGCTGATGTCGGTCGTCAGATTGTGCGCCGATCTTCCCGAGCTGGCGGCGATGAGCCCGGCGCTGGAGACGGACCTCGTGCTGTTCGACACGCGGGTCCCGGACGGTGTCACCGCGGTCAGGCGCGCCCTCGATATTGCGCCGGGCTTGCGCATCGTCGCGTTCGCGCTGAGGGAGACGGAAGAAGAGATCGTCATCTGGGCCGAAGCGGGCGTAATCGGCTATGTCTCAAGCACCGTCGCGCAAGCCGACCTCGTGAGACTGGTTATGGAGATCCACAGCGGCGAGCAGATCTGCTCGGGCCGGGTCGCCGCCGGATTGCTGCGCCGAATTGCCCTCTCTGCCGGCCCCCGCCGCAACGCGGCATTCTCGATCCCCGCGCTCACCAGGCGGGAACGGCAAGCAGCGGAATTGATCAGGACAGGCCTCAGCGACAAGGAGATCGCGCGCCGGCTGAACATCAGCCTGGCGACAACGAAGTCGCACGTCCACAACCTGCTGAGCAAGCCCAATGTTCGCCGGCGGAGCGAGGTTGCCGACCGCTGGCGTGAAATACGGCAGCGGGTCACCTGCGATTGCGAGAATTCCTGCAGCGCACACGGCCGACCGAGCCATCGATCCGGCCGGCTCGAAACCCGTCGACAGCAACCCGCACGATCTGCGCCGCCTGTAGATTAATTGCGGAAACATCAGAATTGGCGTCACGTCAGCAGGCGTTCGAGCGCGTCCAGCGTGTCGGCTTCGTGGAAGGGCTTGTCCCAGCGGATGCGATGGATGCGCGGGAAGCGCATTGCGACGCCCGATTTATGGCGGGTCGAGCGGTGCACGCTGTCGAAGGCGACTTCGAGCACGATCTGCGGCGTGACCTCGCGCACCGGGCCCCAGCGCCTGAGGGTGTTGTTGCGCACCCACTGGTCGAGGCGGCGCAATTCCTCGTCGGTAAACCCCGAATAGGCCTTGCCGACCGGCACCAGCTCGGCGCCGCGCCAAGCGCCGAAAGTGTAGTCGGAATAGAACGAGGAGCGCTTGCCGTGGCCGCGCTGGGCATACATCAGCACGGCGTCGAAGGTCAGCGCGCCGCGCTTCCATTTGAACCAGGGGCCCTTTGGGCGGCCGGAAACGTAGAGTGAATCCGCCCGCTTCAGCATCAGCCCTTCGATGCCGCGCCGGCGCGCCCCATCGCGCAATTCCGCGAGCTCGCCCCAGCTGGTGAACGGCACCATCGGCGACAAATCGAGAACCAAGCGCGGCTCCCGCGCATACCACGCTTCGAGCCGCTGCCGCCGCTCGGCAAAGGACAGGCCCCGCAGGTCTTTCGGCCCCTCGCGCAGAATGTCGTAGAGCCGCACCGAGGCGGGAAACTCGTGCAGCAGCTTCGGGTTCGGGGTCTTGCGGTTGAGCCGCTGCTGCAGATCGTTGAACGGCGCGACGTCGCCGTCGCGGATCACCAAGAGCTCGCCGTCCAACGTCACCTCCGCCGGCATCGCCGCGCAGATGTCCGGAAAGGCGGCGCCGATGTCGTCGCCGGAGCGCGAATAGAGGCGCTTTTCGCCACCGCGGGCGACGAGCTGAACGCGGATCCCGTCCCACTTCCACTCGGCGAGATAATCGCGCGGGTCCAGGCCCGCAAGGTCGCCATCCTCCAGCGGCTGCGCCAGCATCAGCGGCGTGAAGGTCGGCAGATTACCGGTCTCCGGCGGCGGACGGCGGCGCTCGAGCCAGTCGAACAGGGGCTGGTAGGGTGGTGAGAGGCCGTGCCAGACCTCTTCGATGCGAGCCAGCCCGACACCGCTCCATTCGGCGAGCGCGGTCTTGGCGAGTCGCGCCGAGACGCCGATCCGCAACTCGCGGGTGACGAGCTTCAGCAAGGCCCACCGTCCAGTCGCGTCGAGCGCATCGAGCCACGGCTCGAGCAGCCGCGCCACGTCGCTTCGGCTCGCCGCTTTGAGCTGCTCGACAATCTCGGGAAGGCTCGGGATGTGGCCTTGCCCACCCGGGGCGGCGGGCCAGATCAGCGACACGGTCTCGGCGAGATCGCCGACGAAATCATACGACCAGCCGAGCAGCTCGGGGTCGACGCGGGCGGCGGCGAGCGCGCGCACCTGGCTGGGTTTGGCCTCGTCAAACACCAATTCGCCGGTCAGCGCCGCCAATGCCCAGCCCCGTTCGGGGTCGGGTGCGGTCGCGAAATATTCCTGCATCAACCGCAATTTGCCGTTGCGCGACGGCGTGAACAGTAGTGCGTCGAGCAGGGCCGCGAAGCGGTTCACTCCTCTTCCTCGAAGCCCGAGAGCGCCAGTGCGCGGGCGCGGTAGCCTTGCTTTGCCGCGTGATAGACCAGCGCTTCTTCGCGCCCATGCGTCACCCAGACCTCCTCTGGCGCGACCTCGTCGATCGTCCCGGTCAGCTCGTCCCAGTCGGCGTGGTCCGAGATCACCAGCGGCAATTCGACGCCGCGCGCCTTGGCGCGCTGGCGCACCCGCATCCAGCCCGACGCCATCGCGACCAGCGGGTCCGGCAAGCGCCGCGACCAGCGGTCGGTCGTGGCGGCGGGCGGCGCCAGAACGATGCGCCCTCTGAGCGCCTCGCGCGGCGCCTCGGTCCAGGGCAGCACCGGGCCGAGCGCCACACCGAGCCTCTCATAGAGTTCGGTCAGCCCGATCAGCGCACCGTGCAGATATACCGGCTCCTCGTATCCCGCCCGCCGCAGCAGCGCCAGAACCCGCTGGCATTTGCCGAGCGCATAGACCCCGACGACGTGACAGCGTTCCGGAAAAAGGGTCAGAGAATGCAGCAGCTTGTCGATCTCGAGCCGGTCGGGCGGGTGGCGGAAGACTGGCAGCCCGAAAGTCGCCTCGGTGATGAAGAGATCACAGTTGCACGGCTCGAAGGCGGCGCAGGTCGGGTCGGCCCGGCGCTTGTAATCGCCCGAGACGACGACCCGCGCGCCGCGGTAGTCGAGCACGACCTGCGCGCTCCCCAGCACATGGCCGGCGGGCACGAGCCGTACCCCGACACCGCCGATCGTCATCGGCTCGCCATAGTCGAGCGGCTGCAACGAGGCGCCGGCCGTCGCGCCGTAACGCAACTGCATGATCGCAATCGTCGCCGGGGTCCCAAGCACGCGCTCGTTGCCCGGCCGGGCGTGGTCGCCGTGGCCATGCGTGACGACGGCGCGCGCCACGGGGAACAGCGGGTCGATATGGAAAGCGCCGGGCTCGCAATAGAGCCCCGCCGGGGTCGCCTTGATCCAGGTCTCGGGTCGGGGTGACAGCATCGGGCAGGAGAATACTGCTGTGGCGCCTCTCGATATGGGGGCTGGCCGGTTATTGTTGCAGCGTAGGGCTGAAAAGCGCAGCCGGCTCCGCCAGCTTTGTCATCGGGCGATGAGCCGGAAGAAGGTCGTGCGTCCTTCGAGGCCTCGCTTCGCGAGGCATCTAAGAGCTTGTGAAGAAATCGAAAACAGCCTTTGCGGAGACGCAAACCACTTCCCGCTTGCGCGGGAACGACGGACGAATTGGCCTGACGCACCAGCATTGATTTGATTACAGCCTCGAAAGCCGGGATCCAACCTTGCTAGCCCCTCCGCATCAGGCAATCGTCGTGTCTTACCAACCGGTCAAGGGTTCGTGCGACGGAGCGATGGACCCCGGCTTCCGCCGAAGAGGCGAGAAGATGACCGGCGAAGGAATTCTTCACACGCTCTCAGGATGAGAAAATCTCCCAAATGCGATAAGCGATTTCCCTCATGCTGAGGGCGACCCAGCGCAAGCCGGTGCGCGTCTCGAAGCACGCACGGCACCAGATGCAGCATGTCCTCGCACAGCCTCTTAGATCAGACGCCTCAGCGCCTCGACGTCATGGATCAGGATCGAGGCCTTGCCGAGGTCGATCAAGCCTCGGCGGTGCCAGTTCTGCAGGATTTTGTTGACGCTTTCGCGGCTGCCTCCGGCCATGTTGCCGAGTTCCCGCTGCGAGACGTGGAGTTCGACGGAGTTGCTTTGTATCGCGTGCAGACCGAGGCTCTCGGCGAGGTGCAGCAAGGCTTTCGCGACCCGCGACTCGAGATG
>Ga0126381_100000579_pt1 | contig 40191 bp, 31 predicted proteins | sample PanSoiMetPlot_28_FD_96465 | JGI IMG/M metagenome (GOLD analysis project Ga0126381, IMG submission 96465) | Tropical forest soil microbial communities from Panama - MetaG Plot_28 | ecosystem: Environmental > Terrestrial > Soil > Tropical forest > Bulk soil | place: Panama | collected 2016-02-17 | reverse complement strand
CGCCAGCAGTTGTCCGGTGTGCACGCGATCGCCGATATCGACGTTGATTTCCTCTACGAAGCCGGCGACCTTGGCCATCACGTCGACTTCCTGGTAAGGCTTGAACTCCGCGGTGAGAACCAAGTCATGCGCGAGGTCGGCACTGGCCACACGCGCCACGGCCACGGTGGGAACGTCGGAGGCGGCGGCGGTGCTGGCCTGCACGTTGTCGTTGCGGGCGCAGCCGCCGCTCAGGAGCACGGTGGCCGCGACGGCGATAGCGAGGGCGGGGACGGCTAATTTCCGCATGAACTCCTCAAGATTGGTTCCGTATAGCATGCAACAGCCGTTCGCGGGAGAATTCGCGCGACCGGCACAGGTCGATGATTCGCTTCTGCTGGGCACGGATGCGTGCAGCGGCTTCGGGAATGCGGGCCGCCACCTCTATCGGAATGGACAGTACACCGTGGCAGTCGGCGAACAACAGATCGCCGGGCTTGATGGGCAGGTCGAAAATCTCCACCGGATGGCCGAATTCGATGATATGGGTATACGCATGGGACACCGTCATGCCCCGGGCAAACATGGGAAAATCCAGGCGGCTGACTTCCGGCACATCCCGCACCGTCCCATCGGTCACCGCTCCCAAACAGCGGAATGCCTGCAGGATGGCGGCGTGAACCCCTCCCAAAACCGCGCCGCGGCCAATGGCATGCCGGTCTTCGGGATTCTGGATGACTGCGATCCGAGGTGCGGGCACGGCCTCGATGGCATCCCACCAGTCCATGCGGTCCCAATAGCTGCCGCCGGTCACCGGGGGATCGGCTGAGCGCACCCGGAAAGTTACGGCATAGCCCAGGATACTTGGGCATCCCCCGGTAACGCATTGCAGGCCAGGGTGTGTATACCCTTCATTCTTGAGGCGAATCCCGAATTCTTCGACGGCATTGGCAACGGTACACGTGTCGAAGTGACGGATCGCGTCCAGCGTTTCCGGCGATGGGGTTGAGGAGGCAGCCACGAGTCCCTGTATCGATGATAGGGAATCAGGGCCGCGCGGCTAAATACCAGACTTGGGGTATTTTGGGCGACACCCTCGGGGAGAGGCCGAGGCTTCACCCCGAGGGAGAAAACTCTACTGCCTGCGAGCACCGCCGGAGCGTGACGAGATGAGGACAGATAGGGCGCACGCGGCCAGGAGCACCGTACCCGGTTCCGGGTCACCACCGGGGTGGCGAGCCCCGGGGTCCAGGTGCCGGCGCTGCCTGAGGCGCTCGTGTTCAGGGCGGGGCAAAACCCGGAGTCATGATCCAGATGGAGAGCTGAGGAGACGCTTCCTGGAGTCGCTGTCACCGGTAATCGCAGAAGAAGTCGTTGGGGTTTTCGTTGGGGATCGCGGGATACGATCCCACCTCCGCGGTGAGTGTTCGGTCCCGCTACCAGATGTATTCTTTTGCAGTGTCCCGCTTCTCGTAGCCGTCAAGGACGTGGACTACGCGGATCTTCTTGAGGGAGACCGGGGAAAGCTGGCCGATGGGGATATAGATGATGGTCCGGCCTACGCGCGAGGCGATGGTGCGGAAGATGGTCCGCGGCGGGCGCGCGGCGACATAGACCACGTAGTGCTGGAGCGAATAATCCAGCGCCGCCAGCAGGAGCCGCTCCGACTTGGATTCGGCGAACTCGTAGTCGGCGTCCTGCCAAACGTCATACATGCGGCGCGGCGGCAGCGTCATGAGGAATCCGCCGTACTCGGCGCGGCCGATGCCGGGCCCCACCATGTTGTCGAAGGGGAAGGTGGAATAGAACGCCATGTCGGATTCGTTCTGGTTTTCCCCGAGCCAGGTGGTCATGTAGGGGTAGCGATTGTCGCGGTCTTCATCGAAGATCACGACTACTGCGCCCACTTCACCGTGGATCTTCTGGTATTGACGTACGTAAATGCGCTTCTCGTACCACTTGCGAATGGTCTCGCGCATGTCGATGCCATCGAGGATCGACGTGGTGAACGGCTCCACGCGCACGCGCTCTTCGGAGAGGATGCTCTTGCCCTTTTTCTTGAGGAAACGGCCGTAGTCCTCGACAACCAGGTCTTCCGGCGGATAAGAACAGATGCCCGAGCCGTTCACCTGGCTGGCCCACTCCCCGGGGAAGCGCTCTTTCTTGCGCGGCTTCAGCCCGTAAGGACGCAGGCGGCGCTTGGTGCTCGGCAGGCGGCGGCGCAGACGGATGCGCCGTGTGTCGCGCCACATCTCCTCGCCGGTGATGCGCACGCTGGGCAGCTCTGCTTTGATTCTTTGCGGCTCGTAGCGGCCGGCTGCTTCCCACACGTCCCACGCGAAATTGTCGTCCGCCACGCCCCGCGCGGCCACGGCGAGGTCGAAGATGCCGGCCGTGAGTTCGTTGCCGGTGAGTGCCAGGTTGCGCGTGTAGCGGGCCAACAGCCGGCGCTGCCAGTGCGCCATCCGCTCGCCGGTGTTGGCCTCATATTCTTTCTCGGCGTCGCGAAAGACCGCGAGCTGCACGTGGCGCCGGTCGATCAGATTGGGGTCGGTCATCAACTGGCGGAAATTCTCGTAACGCCATTGCAGGTATGGGTATTCGGCGGCGATCTCCGGCAGCGAATCAGGATGCGGGTGCAGCAACTCAACGCCTTCGCGGCGTGTTTTCGAGATGGGCTGCGCCTGCGGCTCTTCCATGGCGTCGAGCAGCGGATCGAGCAGGTTCAGGGAGACCACTACCAGGACGCGTGCCAGCGGGTTGGCGCCCTGGAGCTTCCAGGCGATGCCGGCTGCGTGCCGGGAGATCTCCCCTGAGCGCGGTTGCGGATAGACGCGATACGCCTCGACAAAGCGCTCGATCCCGATGTGGCGGATGGCGTAGCTGTCGGGGTACTCATCCTTCAGATGCGGCCGCTCGGCGGCTTCGGGATCGGCAAAAAGGATCTCCGCACCCACTTCCAGACCGGTGCGGATTGCCTCCGTGAACGGATCGGCAGGCTCGACCAGAACGTAGGTGGCCAGCTCTTCGCCGGGATCACCCTCCGGGTAGAAGATGAGCGACATCTCCGGCAGACGGCCGATGCCGCGAACCCAGGCCGATTGCAGCGATGCGGGAAGCTCCAGAGCCACGACTTCGGGGCGCGCCGCGAGTATGGCGCGCCGCACTTCGATGGCGAACTCGAGCCGGCCTGGAACGACCGGGAAATACGTGAACCTGCCGCGCTCCAGGCTGCCGGCTTCAGGAATCCCCAGGTCGGTTTCGTCCGGCATAGCGCAGCGCTTCCTCTCCCAAAACCTCTACGATGGCCAGTTGCAGCGCGTCGTTCTCGTGCGTCCTCTGCGTCGCCAGGCTCTTCAGCTTGATGGCGAAGCGCGCCACGTTGATGCCGTCACGTACGGTGTAGCGCTCGTCGGCGGCATGCGCGAGTTGGAGAAAATCGGTGACGTACTGCAGGATGCGCTCCTCGGCGAACGGCAGGTTTTCGCGCAGAATATGGTACTCCTCGTCGCGCTCCGGGAAGTCGATGAAAATCTGCGGCTGCAGCCGCGAGTGAATGTATTCCGGCAGCTCGAAGGTGGAGGCATCGTCGTTCATGGTGGCGACCAGCCGGAACTGCGGGTGCGCCTTGATCTTGATGCCCGCCACAATGGACTCCACGTAGCGGCGGTTATCGAGCAGCGGCGCCAGGCTGGCCCAGCTCTTTTCGCTCATGCGGTTGCCTTCATCGAGAATCGCAATGCCCCCCCGAATCATGGCGGTGACCAGCGGTGAGGCGACATACCGCAACTTGCCTTCGCCCTCGATGACCGGCGTGATCAGCAGGTCTTCGGGGCGGGTATCGAGCGTGGCCTGGAGTATATAGACCTCGCGCCCCATGCGGCGGGCAGCGGCATAAGCCAGGGTAGTCTTCCCCACTCCCGGTTTCCCGAGCAGGCGAGGATTCATGGGCAGATCCTGCTCGTTGACCACCATCCAGGCGGCGAGTAACTGGCGCATCAGCTCATCCTGTCCCACCCACTGGACCGCCAGTTCGTCCGGGTGGGCGAGGTGCAGTGTAACCCCCTCTATGTCAACGGGCATAGGCATCTCTATTTTAGCCATGAGACGGCAGCTGTGAGCGACGAGCTTTTGAGTTGTGCGATGAGCGCTATGGGGCGGCCGGCAGACCAATTACAAAACCAACCCAATTTGCTGTAAGTCCCTTGAAATCAAGCGCTCATGGCGGGGACTCAGTAAGGTTAACAGGGACAGCGTTATCGAGGGTCCAGGAATCGGCTCACGCTTCGGCCTTGCTGCGGAGGGCGCGGAGATCGATCCCGAGGGCCTGACACTTCTTGTAAAGATGACTCCGCTCCAGACCGAGCGCGCGGGCGGTATCGGTCATGCGCTGGTTGTGGCGCTTCAACTCGGCGAGGATTTGGGCGCGCTCGAAGCCATCCATGCGTTCGGCTAAGGTGCCGCTGAAGGATGCCGTCTCCCCGGCGGTACCCGCGGCTTCGGCCTGCGGCAGCGCCAGACGAACGGCGGCTTCATCCACCGGCCCATCGGCTAGCAACAGCAGGCGCTCCACCACGTTGCGGAGTTCTCGGACATTGCCGGGCCACGGATAGCGCTGCAACCCGGCGATGGCTTCGGAAGTGAACGGCTTGGGCTTCCAGCCGTTGGCGTCGGCCACCTGGCGCGCGAAATGCGCCACAAGCGGCGCGATGTCGCCGGTCCGCTCGCGCAGCGGCGGCAGCAGCAAAGGGAAGACGTAAATGCGATGGTACAGGTCCTGGCGGAAGGAACCGGCCTTGACGAGTTTATCGAGGTCGCGGTGAGTGGCCACGATCACACGGACGTCGACGGCAATGCTGCGGTCCCCGCCCACACGCTCCACCTGGCCTTCTTCGAGCACGCGCAGCAGCTTCGCCTGCATCACCATCGGCATGTCGCCGATTTCATCGAGGAACAGCGTTCCGTGGTGCGCCTGCTCGAACTTGCCGGTGTGCCGTGCGGTCGCGCCCGTAAACGATCCCTTCTCATGGCCGAACAGCTCGGATTCGATCAACTCGCCGGGCACGGCGGCGCAGTTCAGGGTGACGAACGGGCCGTGGCGGCGCGGGCTGCGTTCGTGGAGAGCGCGCGCGATCAATTCCTTCCCGGTGCCCGTTTCGCCCAGGATGCAGACGCGCGCTTCGCTGGCTGCTACGCGGTCCACCTGCGCCATCACACGCTGCATGGCCTCGCCGGCATGCACGATCTCGTGTTTGCCGACGCGCTGGCGCAACTCGCGGTTCTCGTCCTCCAGCCGCTTCAGCTTCAGGACGTTGTCCACGGTGAGCAGCAGCTTGTCGGTGGAGAGCGGCTTTTCCAGAAAATCGATGGCGCCGAGGCGCGTAGCGCGCACCGCCATTTCGATATTCGCCTGCCCGGAAATCATGACGACGGGCAGCGTGATTCCCTGCCCCCGAATGTCCTCGAGCAGCGAAAGCCCGTCTTTGCCGGGCATCACGACGTCCGACATCATCATGTCGAACGGTTGCGATTTCACGAGCTCGAACGCGCGAGCAGCATTGTCGCAAACGGTCGCCTCATGGCCGGCCAAGCGGAATGCGCGCGCCAGCGAAGCAAGCGTGTTGGCGTCGTCATCGACTATCAGGAGATGTGCCAAGTTTGAGAGTACCTCAATGGAAAAGCTTCCTTTTGATCGCGGAGATGCCGAGGCGCGGAGAAAAATAAGATGCATTTCTCAGCGCCCTCCGCACCTCCGCGTCGTGGCGCCGAAATCAGGGCCCCAGATCAATTCGGAACGTGGCTCCTTTGCCGGGTTCGCTTTCGACGGCGATGCGGCCTTTGTGGTCGCTCACTACCGATTGGACAATTGCCAGCCCCAGACCGGTGCCGTGGGTCTTGGTGGTGTAGTAAGGCGTGAACAGGCGGGCGCACTCTTCGGGCGTAAGGCCCTGGCCGGTATCGGAAACCTCCAGACGCATACCGGGGCCCAAGGAAATCGTGCGTACGGTGAGGGTGCCACCGTTCGGCATGGCATCGATCGCATTGACGACAAGGTTGCGCAGTGCACGCGTCATCTGCTCGGCATCGGCATTGACCGGACCTAGGCCGGGGTCGAGTATGATCTTTGGCGTGACTCTGGCCTGGGCGAGGGGAGCGTCCAACAGACGCATGGTTTCGGCGACCAGCGAATTGAAATCGACAGGCTCCATGCGCGGCGCGGGCATCTTGGCAAAATCGCTGAAGCGCGCAATGATCTGCTTGAGGTTCGCCAGCTCGGCCAGCAAGGTGTGGGCGCCCTCGCGAAAGACTTCATCGAACTCGTCGGGCGAGCGTTCGCGGGCGCGCTGCATGTTTTCCACGGTGATCTGCAACGGGAACAGCGGGTTTTTCAGCTCGTGAGCCAGGCGCCTGGCCAGCTCGCGCCAAGCCGCAACGCGTTCGGCCTGCACCAGGCGCTCGCGTTGCTCCACCAGTTGATGCGTCATGCGGTTGAAGGCCCGGGCAAGCTGTCCCACTTCGTCCGAAGAAGGGATTTCCACGGTGGTATCCCAATTGCCGGCAGCGACTTTGCCGGCGCTTTCTGCAAGGCGCTGCACGGGACGCGTGACGCGGAGAGTGGCCCAGGCCGTCACGATGATACCGATCAGGATTCCCGTGGCCGCCGCCAGCGATCCGTACCACCGTTGGCTGCGCTCCAGGCTCAGCAGCTCTTCCCGCGAACTGCCGATCAGCAGTACACCGAGGAGGCCGCCGTCATCGCCCTTCAGCGGAAGGGTGTGAAAGGCCTCGCTGCCGATCGTGCCGGAGCTCTCCGTTCCGCGCTTTCTGACTTCGGAAACGAAAGCATAGAGATCCGGGCCGCGCGGCCCCGGACCGAGCAATTGGCCGGGTGAGAATTGCGGCTGCAAGTCGCGGTAGAGCAGCGCCCGCATGCCTTCCGGCAGCACCAGCGTAGAGAGAAACCCCTCATCGAGTTGCTGCCCGCCGACAATATACAGTTTGCGGTCGCCGGCGGTAACAGTGGCTACCGCGACCAGTGCCAGGGTCACGCCGTCGGGAAGCTCCTCGCGGCGCAGAAACGCGCCTTGCGACTTCCACTCCGCACGCTGCAGCAGCCAGTCTTCTTTGTATCCGAACCTGGCCGGCCATTCAGCGGACGAGACGATAGAGCCGTCGTCCGCCACCAGTTCCAACACCGCCAGCCCGCGGGCCGCGGCCATGGCCGCGGCCTCGTTGTAGTACGCCGACGGATCAGGGGCGCCGGCGATGCTCAGTGCCGTGTCTGAGGCCGCAATGCCATTGACGGCGCGGACGATATCGCCGCCGCGGCCCTGAAATTCTTTTCGGAACTGCGCTACCAGCGCATCCACACGCCGCGAGTCCATCTGTTCGAACGCGCGCCGCGTGGCATCGATGGCCAGCCACTCCACCAGCCCCACCGAGACGATCACTGCAATGGTGAAGATAAGCAGCAGCCTGGTACGGAAGGTCACGGCCGTCCTCCTTCCAGCCACAGATTCTCCAAGCGCCATTCACCCAGGGGCGTAATGCCGGACGCACCTTTGACGCGCGGGCCGACACCGTAGACGTCGGGCAGATGAAAAAGCGGAACGACGCGGAAGCCTTCCAGCAGAAACTTCTCGGCGGCGTAGAGCGCCTCGGGCGTATCCATGCGACCGGGAGCAGCCAGACCGAGCGTCGCAGCCATGGCAGCCAGGGCACGAGCACCGTCGCGCGACATAACCCGCACCTGGGTGAGACGGGCGTCGCCAGACGGGCCTTGCACGACGGCAACGAGCAGACCGGCGTCCCGGGCGTTCAGGGCGATCCGGTCGGCGACGGGCCGTAGCGCGGGGTCGTCCACTGCAAGCGTGAAGCTGCGCGCGGGCGGCGGCGCCGCGGCGGCGAGGGAACGCGCGCGCGCAACATCGGCAGCCGTGGAGAACAGGAATGCATATCCGGAGATCCATTGCGGGAGCAGTGCTCCCGCAATCTCACCCTGCCCCTGCAGCAGCACGTTATGAATGGCGGTGCGATTGACCGCAAGCGCCAGGGCCTCGCGGACCCGTGGATCGTCCACGCGCGGGCCGAACGCGAGAACCACGACTCGTACGGGGGCGGATGACCAACTGCGGCGAGCGGGGGTGGGCCGCCGCACATCGTTCCAGCCCAGCTCGATCAAGTCTGTCCTACCGAATTCGAGATCGGTCGCCTGTTCCCGCAGAGTCCGCCCCATGACGATCTCAACCTGATCGAGAAAAGGACGTCCGCCGGGGGCGTTCTCTTCGGCCGAGTACACCGCAGTCCTGCCGGCATCCCAACGAGTGACCACGAATGGGCCGGCGAGGTCGCCCATTCCCGGTCCCGTCTGCGGCGGGTCGGCCGTCTCGATCGCGTCGCGCGTCTCCAACCGGAGCGTTCCTCCGTAGCGCGGACGCGTGGCCGCTGTCGCCGGCCACGCGGCGAGGGCGCTCCAGGCGCTAAGAACCGCAAGCCACCGTGACGACATATGCGGAATAGGTGCCCGTGGACAGATCGCGCGCCACGGCCAGAGCGGAATTGCCGCCGAAACTCCACAGCGCGGTGACGGGTCCGGGAAAGATGACCGGCGCGGTGATGGTCTGCGGAGTCTGGTCGGCAATGGAGAAGCCCTGAATGGCGTCCGGCTCGGTGCCGTCGCCGGGCCGCGTGACCAGGACCTGGGAGGGCGGCCCGCAGCGCGCGTCGATCCCGGCGATGTCGCTGCCCCAGGCAGCAATGGCGGCTCCGGCAAGCGGGGCGAGACTGCTATCGAAGATCTGCGCGCGTCCGTCCACCAGAGCCAGGAGCCAGAATGTCTGCCCGCGCTCCTCCACGCTGGCAGCCGTGTAGAACGGCGCTACCGTGCGCGGCGCGCCGTTCTGCGCGACCACGCGGCCATCGAAATAATTGCGGCCGGCCAGGAAGTTGGCCAGCAGGAGCCCGCGGCTTCCCGATTCCAGAACCCATGGCTCCTCACTCGGGTGGCACTCCATGACCGGGGCGGGATCGACAGTGCCGTTGCAGGTCATGCCCGGAAGGAACACCTGAAAGGTCGAGCCGGCGGTACGCAATCGCCCCCGGAGGTCGCGCGGCCACGGTTTGGCGGTCGCGATCGGAAGGCTTTGGAGAAATTCCCACGGGCCGCCGGATTTGTTGTAGACGGTGACCTTCGATGGCGACAGGACCAGCATTCGAGCCGCTGGAAACGCGACGTCGAGGATCTGCTCTTCCTGCTCCCAGACGAGATGGCGATCGAGCGCCACACCGGGTGCGCCGTGACGCGCGGCACTTTCCCGCTTAGGCCATGCGGCGATCCACACCTGGCGTTCGTCGCCCCGGCGTGCCTCTGCGACCAGCAGGTATTGCGTGGGATTCTCGGAAACGGTCAACCGCAGCTCCACGGCGGGGTTTTCAGCGATGCGTTGCCCGAACTGGCGCAGTGCCGCTTCGAAGGCGGCGCGCGCCTGCCCGGCTTCGGCGGACCCCAAGGAAGATGTGTTGCGCCACGTCAGTGCCAGTGTAGCTCCGGCGCCGGCGAACCCGGCGCTCTTGGCCGCCAGTTCGCGCACAGCGGACGCGGAATCGTCGGCGGCCCTCGCGCGCAGCGGGCACAAGACCAGGAGTGCGGCCCATGCCGCGTACCGCCCCTTCACGGCTGCGATCATAGCACATCGCGGTTTTGGCTCCCTTGTAGCAGGCGGATGACGCCCCTCAGGCAGCCGCGCGCCACGAAGAACGAGACGGGAAATGTAATCGCCGCCATCAAGATGCAACCTGCCACGTTTTGCATATTCGCCTCCTACTGACCCGCCACCGCAGTGCTGGCCGAGACTTCGCCGGTCGCAAAGATCTGCGCCAGTTCAGGCGTGCGTTCCGCGACCAGTTCCACTTCGTCGCCCACCTGAACCATCTCGAACAACTGCTCCACGTCGCGATTGCGCATGCGGATGCAGCCGTGGGACGCATTGTGGCCGATGGATGCCGGCTGGTTGGTGCCGTGAATTCCGTAGCCTTTGATGCTCAGCCCGATCCAGCGCGTGCCGACCGGATTGTTCTTGCCAGGGGGAACGATTTTGCCTTTGCCGTACCAGGTGGGATCGGCAACTCGCTCGACAACCTTGTACGAGCCGGCGGGGCTCGGGCTGGCGGGCGCCCCGACTGCCGTGGGGAACACGCGCAGCACCCGATCGCCTTGGAGCAGCGCCAGTTTGCGGTCGGGGATACTGACCACGATGCGGCGCGCGGGCGGGGAGCTTTTATCCTGCGCCATCGCTTCGGCCACCGCGATCAGCATTGTTGCGGTCATCGCCGCCATCCTCGTCATGCGGTTGTGCCGGATCAGCATCTTTCGTTTCCTCCTGACGGGCCTGGCAGATGCAAAGCGGAGGCCAGACAAAACTTATTGAAAACAGGTGAGTTGAACACGGCGCGCATCGTGTCAGCCGTGACACACGTGGAAAAGCGGGTACAGAAACCGGCATTCGCGGCTAAAATGATCCCTGCGAATCCGGGAGGCAGCACATGCAGGATGATCTTGCCAAGTTACAGGGCACATGGCATATCGTGGCGCTCGAGATGGATGGGCAGAGGAGGGCGGCAGGAAACGGCGCGAAGGTGGTTGTGAAGGGCGATCGTTTCACCAGCATCGGGATGGGTGCGGACTACAAGGGCAAGCTGGTCTTAAATGCATCGGACAAGCCAAAGGCTTTCGACCTGAAATTCACGTCGGGCCCCGAGAAGGGCAACACCAACCTGGGAATTTATGAATTGAAGGGCGACCGTTGGAAAATCTGCCTCGATTTCCACGGCAAAGGACGGCCGGAGCGGTTCGCGACGAAGCCGGGCAGCGGCCGGGCGGTGGAAGTTCTGGAACGCGCTCCGGCCAGCGCCGCGGCGACGCCCAAAGGCAAGGCCAAGGCTACGGGGGAGGTTACGGACCTGCCGGCCAATCCCGCGCCCGAACTCGAAGGCGCGTGGGCGATGCTTTCCTGCGTGCAGAACGGCGAGCCGATGCCCCAAGCCTGGCTCCGATACGGAAAGCGGACGGCAGTATCGAACCTCATCACTGTCACCATGAACAAACAGGTGATGCTGAAGGTTTACTTTTCGGTGGATCGCAGCAAAGAACCTAAGGAGATCGACTACATCATCGCTCTAGGCCCGCAGGCCGGACAGCGGCAATACGGCATCTACCGGTTAGAAGGCGAGAAACTAACGACCGCGATTGCGGCGCTCGGAAATCCGCGGCCGTCGGACTTCAGCTCCGCGGCTGGCGACGGGAAACTGGTGACGAGCTGGGTGCGCACCAAGTAGCGCTCAGGCCGTAACCAGCCCAGCCAGCCGGATGATTTTCTTGCGGATGGCGTACTGCACAGGCTGCGCTTTGTTATGAGTGTCGAGCTGGCGCGTGAGGTCGAACTTGTGCGCCTCGATGGAGAGCTTACAGCTTAGAGCTTCTAGCTCATCCTTAGCGGAATCATCGGTCGAGGGGAGGCAAAGCTTAGCCCACGTATTGCACTTCTTCTTCTAGTTCGAGGCCGAAGCGGCGGCGCACGCGGTCTTTGAGATCTTGGATCAGCGCGCAGAGATCGGCCGCAGTGCCGTCTCCGGCGTTGTAGATCAAGTTGGCGTGGTAGGCAGCCACGCGAATCTGGCCGCGCTCGGTGCCCTTGGCGCCGACCTGCTCCAGGAACCAAGCGGCCGGCACCTTGCCTTCGCGCACGGCGGTTGGTGGAACCTCGGCTGCCGCGGTGGCAGGCAGCTCATGCCACAGCAGGTTCTTGAAAATGCTGCCGGCGCACTTCATGGTGACGGGAAACTTCTCGTTGCGCACTTTGAGGATGTCGTCGGCGATACGGCGCAACTCCGAAGCGTCGGCGCGCTCCAACCGCAGATCGGCCGAGAATATGATCCATTCCTTGTGCTTCTTGAAAATGCTCTCCCGGTAGGCGAATTCGCAGGCGGCTTGGTCGAAGCTGCGCACTGCGTCGCCGTCGAAGAACCGTACGGCCACAACGCGCTCGGAAATGGAGTGCCCGTACGCGCCGGCGTTTCCGTAAACCGCCGCGCCAACGGAGCCCGGGATGCCCGCGAGCGTCTCCAGTCCCTTCAATCCGTGTTCAATGGCGAAGTCCACCAGGCTCTGCAGAACGGCTCCGGCTTCGGCGGTGACGCACTCGCCGGATGCCCGCAGTTCCTCCCCGCGATAGCGCAGCACGATGCCGCGGTATCCGGCATCGGAAACGATGAGGTTGGTGCCACCGCCGATTACCATGTTGGGCACGCCGCTCGACCGCGCCGCGCGGAGTGCCGCGATGAAAGCGGGAACGCTCGCGGTCTCGGCGTACAGATCCGCGGGGCCGCCGATGCCGAACCGCGTATATTGGGAGAGCTCGGCCCCAGGCAGAATCGTCAGATTGGCAATTTCGGCGAGGCGCGCCTGCGCCTCTTCGGTGGCCGGCATTATCTCAATTATAAAGGAGCGATACCGAGCAGCCGCTGTTCTTGCTCGCGACCGCGCACGCGTGCGTTAATGGCATTTTGCACAGGAGGAAGATTGGCAACGGGATTTAACGGCTTCCCACCGGAAGGAATCGATTTCTTCCGCAAGCTGGCGCGGAACAATCGCCGCGAGTGGTTCCAGCCGCGTAAAGCGATTTTCGAGCAGCAAGTGAAGGAGCCGATGCGGAGGCTGGTGGAAGAAGTGAACCGCTCGCTGTCGCGCTTCGCACCGGATTACGTGACCGAGCCCGACAAGGCGATCTACCGCATCTACCGCGACACGCGCTTCAGCAACGATAAGACGCCGTACAAGGATCACATCGCGGCCAGCTTCCATCGGCAGACCGGGGTGGCGCACGGCAACGGCGGCTATTATTTCCAGGTATCGCACAAGAGCGTCGGCCTGGGCGGCGGCATCTACATGCCGGAACCGGCGACGCTGCTTGCCATCCGCAATCACATTGCTGCGCGGCACCAGGACATGCGGAAGATCCTCGCGGGCCGTGCGGTAAAGTCGCTGTTCGGGAAACTGGAGGGCCAGCAGCTGTCGCGCGTCCCCAAAGGCTTCTGTGCGGAGCATCCCGCGGCTGACTTGCTGCGATACAAATACTTCATTCTGTGGGCGGAACTGCCAGCCGACCTGGCCACGACGCCCGGGATCTACAGCGAAATCGTGAGGCACTTCAAGGTTATGGTTCCGTTTCTGAATTTCCTGACGGAACCACTGGGCCGCGCGCGGCGGAAGATCGACGCAAGGGATTTGATGTAGAAGTGCAACAAGGTTTCTCACCGTGGAGGCAGGAGAGTACGGAGGGAAGAACGCGGAGAAAACCCAAAGGAATTTCTCCGCGAAATCCTCCGTGTTCTCCCTGTCTCCGCGGTGAATGGCGACCCCGCCTAACCCAGGGACACCAACCGGCGGTCCGCTGTCTGGCGGATCTCGTCGACCCCGGCGAGCGTGTCCGAACGCAGCGCGCCACCTGGCGCTCCGAGCGAGCCGCCGGACCGCGAAGCTGCGATTTAAGATCGCCGCGCGTCGCGTCGATTTCTCGTATGAGGTCCGCGCGCGCGGTGCGCATCTCAACTGGAATGGCATTCCACACGCGCACCCGCGACCAGTGCCGCCACAGTGAGCGCCGCGAGCAAGGCGCAAACAAGAATCTGCGGGACCGTCTTCATGACCGCTTGGACGGCGGGTTCAGCCCGCCAGCGGGTCCCCAGAAGCGGTCAAAAGGTGTATGTATCTGAAATGACGGAGAATTCAGTGAGGATTAATGACGAACCGTGACCGCGACCACTCCCTGCGGTCGAGCAGCAAAATGCAGCGGTAATGGCTGTACGTTCCGATCGGAGCCGCGACCGGAAGGAGCGGTCGTTCCTTCGCGTTGCTACACCACCGGCTTCTTGCGCCGGGGTGCGCGCTTCTTGGCCCCTTCGCCGCCGGATTTCCGCGGCGCGCGCGGGCGGCGCTGCGGCTTTGGAGGAGGTACCGGCTCCGGAATCTCTCCCGTCGCGGTCGGCTGGCCGGGGACAATCGGCTGCGGCTCGTCCTCTTCCTCAATCTGCATTTCTTCCACTGGCTCCGGAGGCGGCGCGGGCGGATGGAACTCCGAGCCCAGATGGGCGATCAAGCCACGCTCCTCGTCCGCCTGGATGCGAACCAGGCCCTTGTCCTGGGCGTAGTTCAGCAGCTCGGTGAATTCCTGGAACCCGAACTTGCCCGGATCGAACTCGGGCTGCTGGTCCTTCACCCACTCGGCCAACTCGTCCACCGTCGAGCCGTTGTCGATATCCATGCGGTGGATCTCCAGCACATCGCGGAGCAGCGGAATGGCCTCTTCCGGCTTGGCGCCGGGCTTCTCCGGGGCCGCGCCGCGCATCCGGATCATGTAGCGGCCTTCGCCGCCGGATACTTCCACGAACTCCGCTTTTTGCAGCTTCTCCACGAAATCCGTGAACGAGTTGGCGCCGTAGGCCTTCTCATTGAACGTGGAATCGAGCTGCAGCATCGTGGACTTCAGAAGCCCGAGCTGCGGCCGCACTTCGCGGCGTTCCAGCACACCGAGTGCGCGTTCCACCAGCGGCATGGCCTGCGCCAGATCGAGCGGCACCCGCTTCGGACGCGGCCCCTGGTGCTGTTGCTGCGGCTGGAATTGGCGGTCCTGTTGCTGCGGGCGGTCCTGCTGCGGCCGGTCCTGCTGGTGCCGCGCAGGCCGGGCTTCGTCGATCAGCGATTCATACGCCACGAACTCGTGACAGTTCTTCTGCAGAATCGTGCTGGTGAACGCGCGTCCCCCTACCACGAAGATCCGCTTATCGTACTGTTTCAGTTTATTGACCAGCGCGATGAAGTCGCTGTCGCCGCTGACGATAGCGAATGCGTTGATGTGGTCGTGCGTGAACGCCATTTCGAGGGCGTCCAATGCGAGGTTAATGTCCGCTCCGTTCTTGTCGCCTCGTGGCGACGGGTCGCGCTGCACCATTTGCACGGCGTGCTCCGATAGTGCGCGCGTGGCGGATTCCTGTCTGCCCCAATTCGCATATGCGAACTTGGTGACGATTTCGCCGCGTTCCTTGAGCGCGTCCAACACCGCAGCCACGTCGAATTCGCGGTGCAGTGTAGACTTGACGCCGATCTCAATGTTATCGAAATCGATGAACACGGCGATCTTTAGTTTCTGTTCCATTCTTAAATTCCTTAGTCCGTGGCGCTCGGTGTGGCGGGCCTAGCTGGTCCACCGCTGCCCGATGCCACTCTGGCATGCCGGACGGCGAATGCCTCCGGCGCCTCAAAGGTAGTGTAGCGTAAATTCCGGCTGCGTAAGTAAGGTTGTAGCGGAGCATGGGGTAAGCCCCCTGCGTCAGCCGGACTTGCGCATCGAGTATTTGTTTAAAGTGGAAAGCAGCTTGGCCGCCGCGGCGGGCGGTTTAGCTCCGCTGTTGAGAATCTGTTTGCTGGTCCAGGCTTTGCCGTACATAGCCCTGTTCTCGTCCAGGTCGTTGCGCAGGGTGGCGCCATCGAGCGAAACACCGGCGAATACGCCTTTGGAACGCGACCAGGAGAGAATTTCCGCGGTCATGAGGGCATCGGTCTGTGCCGTCGTGTCGCGGCCCACAGGTCCGGCGGCGGCAGTGGCCTCGCCCCCGATGGTGAACTTGCTCTTGGTGAGCCGCTGCATGCCTCCGTCGTTCATGATCAGCAGCACCACGTCGGAGGACGCGAAGCCGATCTGCAAGCCGAAGCTGCCGCCTTCAATGCGAATCGCGGCCGGAGGTCCCCACCCCTGACCGCTGGCGCCGCGGCAAACGGCGAAGCCCTTACCGTACTTCCCACCTACCAGAAAGGCGCCCTTTTTCAATCCAGGCACGATCACCACGCAGGGCGCCTTATCCAGCAGACTTTGCGGAATGGAGCGGTCGGGCGCACCCATGATTTCACTGAAGAGCTCGGCGGCGTCGTTTAATCGGTCGTCCACTTTTCGCGTATCATCGGCGGCCAGAGGTGAGGCGGCGAGGGCGAAAGACAGTATCGCGGTGAAAAGTCGCATACGTTTATAGTACTGCGAGCCGCGCTACCGTCGTTGTACCGGCACCGTAAGCTCCGGCGAATTGTCATGGGCGTGCTGTTTGAGCACGCCCCGGTTCGGGCCGGTGAGAGTCATTTCATAATTCACATCTGGTTCCTCGATGGAGAAGTACAACGTTTTGCCGTCCCGCTTGATGTGGCTTAAGCGATGCTCGAGTTGCCCAACGATGTGGGCTCCGGGTTCACCGAACTTCGGTTCAACGACATACATGACCATGGTTCCGTGCAAGTGGTCGAGGGTGCTTTCAATCGTCACCTTCAGGGCCTTTTGGCCGTTCACGGTGCCTTCCCACGTCCCGTCGAGCGGCGCTCCGGCCGCCTTCGTCAGACAGAGCGCCAGAATGATGGTCGCGAATGCAACTTCAATGGTCTTTCTCATGGACGTCTCCTTTTCTTAGGAAGTTAGCTGTCAGCTCAAAGCTCATCGCTCACGGCCCGTCGCTGTTCGCTCGGCGGCTTCGCTCCTCCCCAGCGATGCGGTCGCGAGGGAGCCGCCCAGCCCCATCGTCTCGACCGCCGAAGAAGGCACGATCACCATGGAGCCGCGCTCCTTGATGGCTTCGTAAAGCATGTTCATGGCGCGCAGATGCAGCGCTACGGGGTTGTTCTGGTAGGTCATTGCCGCCTGCGAGAATTTGTCCGAGATTTCGGTCTCGGCCTGGCCCAGGATGATGCGGGCTTGCCGTTCGCGCTCGGCCTGCGCCTGGCGCGACATGGCGTCTTCCAGAGCCTGCGGGATTCGCACGTCGCGGATCTCGACGGACTGTACCGTGATGCCCCACGGATTGGTCTTTTCGTCGAGAATGTGCTGCAGCTCGTGGCCCAGCGTTTCCCGCTCCGTGATCATCTGCGCCAACTCGTGGCGGCCGATGGATTCCCGCAGCGCCGTTTGCGCGCTCATGCGGATCGCTTCCACGAAGTCTTCGACCTCAAGAATCGACTTTTCGGGGTTCCACACCATCCAGAAGATGATGGCATCGACGTTCACGGGCACGGTGTCGCGCGTGAGCGTCGACTCAGCCGTGACGTTGGCCACGCGCACGCGCTGGTCCACATAGCGGCTCAGCGAGTCCACCACCGGAATGATATGGAAGACGCCCGGCCCGCGCAGACCCACGAACTTGCCCAGCCGCAGCACCGCTACTTTCTCCCATTGGTCGGCCACCCGGATCGCAAACAGGAAGTAGAGGCCGATCACGAATCCCCCAACCAATGGCCCGGGACTGGCGAGGATCGCGGTCAACACGCCTCCTGCCGCGGCGCAGATCACGAACAGCGCCACTCCGACCCGGCTCACCTGCACTTGCACATTCGGCATATTCGCAACCTTTGGAAACATAGCTTCATCTCCTCTTCTTTTCCGTCTCGTCCAGACGGTCCTGCAACTGTTCCAGAAGCTCTTCGACGGTGAAGCCGGCCGAGCCCGCCCGCGCCACGAAATCGGTCACAAGCTGACTGAGCTGCCGCTGCCGCTCCACCTCGTCGCGCCGCACCTTTTGGCGGCTGATGAACGTGCCGGTCCCCTGCTGGGTCTCCAGCACGCCGCGAATTTCGAGTTCGCGGTACGCGCGGACCACGGTGTTGGGGTTGATCGAAAGATCCACCGCCACCTGGCGCACGGTAGGAAGCTGGTCGCCAGCTTCCAGCAACCCGGCGGCAATGCCGCCGGTTACCTGGTCGATCAATTGCCGGTAGACCGGCACGCCGCTATGAGCGTCGAGCCGGAATTCGAAAATCCGTCGCTCGGTTTGGATCGTCTTGCTCATCTAAAATAATAGTGTACTAGTTTATCGATACAAGTCAAGAGAAAAAATGCGGGGGCTTTGTTACCCTTGATGCTTCATGGCCAAGCGCAAGCCACTCGATGCGGTCATACCGCCTCGGCAGAGACCGGCCTGGCCCTTGCCCGTTGCGCTGGCCATTCTCGCCATAGCCGTTTATGCCAACACGGCCCACAACGGCTTCATCGGCGACGATAAGATTCAGCTTCTAGAGAATCCGCTGGTCACGGATCCGGCGAACATTCCGCGCCTGTTCCACTCCAGCGTTTGGGCCATTCTGGGGATTGCGGGGAATTATTACCGTCCGGTTCAGTTCCTGCTTTACATGCTTGTCTACCAGTGCGCCGGCTTCTCCGCCACCGCGTTTCACCTGTTCCTGGTGCTGGTTCACGCCGCCAATACGGTGCTGCTCTATTTCCTGGTGCGTCGGATGAGCGAGGGGCGCATCGCGCTGGCCGCCGCGGCGTTGTTCGCGGTGTACCCGATTCATACCGAGACCGTGAACTGGATCGCCGCGCTGCCGGACCTGTTCGTGACCACATTAGGGCTCGCGGGAGTCCTCTGGTTCGCGCGCGGCCGCGGCAAGCCGCACGGATTCGCCATTGCCGGCCACTGCGGCATATACCTGCTCGCGCTGCTGACCAAGGAGACCGGCGTGATGCTCTTGCCGTTATACGGCGGCTACGCATTCCTTTGTTTGCACCACCGCTGGCCGGAGTTTCGCCGCAACCTTCCGTTCTATAGCGCGATCTTTGCATCGCTGGCCGTCTACCTGGCGCTGCGAACGAACGCCCTCGGTAGTCTGGCTCCGGCGCAGCAGACGTTCTTTCACCTCAGCTTCGGAGAATTCGTCCTCAGCGCCGTCGTGATGGCCGCCCAATACCTCGGCGCTCTGCTCTGGCCGGTCAATCTGAATTACTTCCACATCTTCCACGCCACCCCGACCATCACCGCGGTATTCCTGGTCTCGGCGCTCTGGCTGGCGGCCGTGGCTGCGTTGTTTTTCCGCACTCGCGTGGCGCTCATTTCGTATGGGATCTTCTGGATCGCCGTCACCATGGCGCCGGCGTTGAACCTCACCGGCGTCGGACAGAATGTGTTCGCCGAGCGGTACCTCTATCTGCCTTCCGTCGCATTCTGTTGGATCGCAGGGCGGGCGTGGATCGGGCTGGGCCTCCGTTGGAAAATGCCGGCCTGGATCGCGGCCGCAGCCGTTATTCTGGCCTGTGGCGCGGAGACAATCGCTCGCAATCGCGACTGGCGCGACGATTTCACGTTGCTCCGCGTCACCCTCTCGCAATCGCCCTCCTCCGGATGGCTGCACAATTCCATGGCAGGAGCCTACGTGGAGCGCGGCGAGTTCGACAACGCGTTGGCGGAGGAGCGGCTGGCCGCGGAGTACGAACCACGCTCGCCCGTCTTCCACAAGAATCTCGGCAACATCCTGCTCGCCAAGGATCCAATGGCCGCGGCTGGAGAATTCCAGAAGTTCGTCGCCCTGGAACCGGGCCGCGCCGAGAGCCACTGCGATCTCGCGCTAGCGCTGGAGGCTTCGGGCGATCCGCGCCAGGCCGCGGTCGAATACCAGCGCGCCTTGCAACTCGATCCGCAATTTCGCGAAGCGGCGGCGGGCTACCAGCGGACCGCCTCGAACCTGCGCTAGCCTGAACGTCAGAACCGCTATGCGCGCCTCGCGCCTTCGATCCGCACCGCGCCGCCCGACCCTGCTCTTCTGGGGCGCGCTAACCGCGCTGGTAGTGGTTTGTGCCTACATCATCGCCCTCGGACTGGCTGTTGCCCTGGCTCTACTCGGCATTGGAATTCTGGCCTCGTTCAGTTGGACGGCCGTGATCGTGAGTGTGGGTGCGCTGACGTGCGCGGCGGCGATTCTCTGGTCGATCGTTCCGCGCCGCGACAAGTTCTCGCCGCCCGGTCCGGCCCTGGAACCATCCAGCCATCGCCGCCTGTTCGAGGAGATCTCGGCCGTCGCCGCGGAATTCGGGGAGCCGATGCCCGCCTCGGTCTACTTGATGCTCGAGCCGAACGCCTGGGTGGCGCAGCGGGGAGGGCTGATGGGAATCGGCAGCCGGCGCGTCATGGCCCTGGGACTGCCGCTTATTGCGGTGCTGACTGTTTCGGAATTCCGCGCGGTGCTGGCCCACGAGTTCGGCCATTACTATGGCGGCGATACGGGAATTGGGCCATGGGTTCAGAAGGCCCGCGAGGCCCTGGCACGCAGCCTGCAAAGCCTCGCGTCGGACTCCGGTTTTCTGCATGTCCTGTCGCGCTGGGCGTATGTGGCCTTCCTGCGCCTCGTGGTCGTCTTCATTTTCAGCACGTACTGGAAATTGTCATTACGCCTCACCCTGCTCGTCTCGCGCCGATGGGAATACAGGGCCGACGAGTTGGCGTGCGCCGTAGCGGGCGCGCACCCCCTTGTGAGCGCGCTCGAGAAGATCGCTGCCACCGCGCTGGCATGGCCGTCATTCTGGAATTCGGAAGCCGCGCCTGCCCTGCGAGCCGGCTTTCACGCGCCGCTCGCCGAGGGATTCACGCGATTCCTGGTTGCGCCGGAGATCTCGCGGCAGGTGAATACTCTACTCGAAAAGCAGCTGTCCGCCCAGAAGCCCGGCCCTCTGGCAACCCACCCAACCTTCCAGCAGAGGAAGGAGCGGGCGCTGTCCTACGCGTTCGCGGCTCCTCCGCACGATGATGCTTCGGCTTTGACCCTCTTCGGCCACTTCGGTCCGAGCGAAGTCGCGGCTGTCTCCTGCCGTTTCCCCGAGATTCCCACCGATCACCTGACGGAAGTCGGCTGGGACGGCCTGGGCGATTCGTTATACATTCCGTCGTGGACCCGATTCACGGGAGAGAATCGCGCCGCCCTTTCTACTCTGCGGGTGGCCGATATTCCCCAGGCGCTGGCCGGCGTCTCCGGCATCGGCGCCCAGATCCGCGACCCGAAGGGCATGCTGCTGACCCGCGAGCAGCGCGCGGACCGCGGTGTATCCTTGCTCTGGATGTCTTTCGCGCTGGTGCTGTTGCGCGACGGCTGGAAACTCCAGGCGCAGCCGGGTACCGCCTGCCTCTCCAAGGAAGGCCGGAAGTTCGATCCCGCCCAGACGGTCCTGAGCCTCAAGCGCGGCCACATCTCCGAAAGCACCTTCCGCGATCTGGTCCGCGAACTCGGCGTAGCCGAGGTGTCTCTCGCGCCCCCCGCCGACTCAGAAGTTGTGGACGGCGTGATACGCCGAGCGGATACGACGTCCGCGGTCTGACACGCCCGCAAGAATCGGCAAACAGCCGTTTTTCGGGGCAAATTCGCTTGGCCCTCCACTTGCCCCCCGCGCTGGCGAAAGCGATTCGCGCTTTCAGGAGGAAATCCGATGTTGACGCTGAAGTACCTGCTCGAAATCGTGGGATTCGGGCTCCTGGCGGCGGCGGCGATCGTCGCCGTTTACGATTCCTATCGGCTGGCACGCCAGCCGGCTGCGGGGGTGGCTCGGTCGATTCCGCCGCGCTGGAAGCTGGCCGGCCGCATCGCCCTCGCGGGCCTCGTGCCGTTGCTCATCGGCCTGAGCATGCAAGTGGTCCCCGCCGGAATGGCTGGAGTGCGGGTCAGCCAGATCTCCGGAACGCTTCCCGGCACGCTCTATGCCGGCTTCCATCTTGTGGCGCCGCTGATCCAGACCGTGGCACTCTACGACGTTCGCGACCAGATTTTCGAAACGACTCTCGGTGAAAAGGCCCCTTCACCACTCAAGGTTCAGACCAAGGAAGGCCTTTCGGTCGGACTGGCCGTGACGGTCCGCTACCGTATCGATCCCCGCAAGCTGGGCTTCATCCAGTCCAACCTGCCCCAGCCGGTGGAGAAAGAGCTCGTGCCCCCGGTGGTGGCCAGTTCCTTCCGTGAAATTGCGCCGTCGTACCTGGTGCGCGATCTGTTCTCCGTCCGCCGGGAAGAGGTCCGCCGCGCCGCGGCAGGCGATATCGCACGCAAGCTGGCGCCCGACTGCATCGTGGTCAAGGAAGTGATGGTGCGCGACATCGAACTACCAGCCGAGTATGCGCGTGGGCTGGAAAGCGTCCTGCTGAAGGAACAGGAAAACGAGCGGCTGGCCGTGGAAGTCGACGTCAAGCAAAAGCAGGTGAAGACGGCCGAGCTCGAAGCCGAGGCCGAGAAGGTGCGCCAGGTAAAAGCCGCCGAGGCTCAAGCCCAGGTGACGGTTCTGCAGGCGAAGGCGCAATCCGATGCCATGCAATACACGCTCCCGCTGAAGCAGAAACAGATCGAGCAGACACGCCTGGAAGCCGAAGCGCGAGCGCAGGCCAAGGTGATCGACAGCAAAGCCGAACTGGAACGGCGCAAATTGATGAACGAGGCTGACGTGGATCGCGTGCAGACACTCGCAAAAGCCGATGCAGACCGCCTGCGCCTGGAAGCCGGTGTCTTGAAAGAGAGCCCTATCATGCTGCAGAAGATTATCGCCGACAAGCTTTCGGACAAGGTTCAAATCATGATGGTTCCGAGCGACGGCAAATTCTTCTTCGCCAACGACGTTTTACACGGCATGACGCCCGCAGCCGTTGCGCCGCCGGTTCCGAACAATCAATAGCTACGAGCTGACAGCCGACAGCGGCCCGACCGAAGGGAGAGGGAGCGGCCGGTTTTGCCGTTGGCTGTCTGCTGCGAGCTGCTTCAGAACGATAGCCGCAAGCTCAAACTGACGCGCCGGTTGTTAGCCGATTGGCCGCCGCCGAATCCGCCAAATCCGCCGCCACCGGGGCCGCCGCCGAAACCGGTGTTCACGGACGTGGGCTGCAGGAAGAATGGATTGGTAATCACTCCCTGGTAGCCGCCGGGATTGAAGTGGTTCAGGATATTTTCGATCTGCGCGCTGACCGTGAGGTTGAAGCGGTGCTCGGTGTTGCCGCCGCCACCCATCATGCCGCCGCGTCCGCCGCCACCGCCACCCATGCGCATACCGCCGCCGCCGCCGCCGCCGGGACCGCCCATGCCGCCGCGTCCGCCGCCGCCACCGCCGCCGCGTGGGCCACCGCCACCCGGTCCGCCACCGAAGTCACCACCCGGGCCGCGCCCACCGCCCATGTCGCCGGGCTGCGCGCGGTTACCCGCGACCGGGCCGAACCCGAAGACGCGGTAGACGCGCAGATTCATCGAGAACAGTCCTTTCATGGTGAGGTAATCCCGCGGCACCAGATTGGCGTTGGTTACGTTATAGCTGCTGGTGAAATTGCCGTACGGAGAGCAGACGATGTTTCCCGCCCGCACCACGTTGTTGCTGGTAACGCCGGCGCAAGTGGTTCCGGAGGGTGCAAACGCCGCGAGGGCATCGCCGTTGTCGCCGAACAGATCCGTTCCCGTCAACACCGAGTAGGGCGAGCCGGAACGCAGCGTCACGAAAGGAGCGAAACGCACCAGCTTGGGGCCGATGACCGAGCCTGTCAACTGGAAGTTGTTGCGCCGGTCGTAAGTGGAGCGACCGTAATCGGCGGCGAAGTTGTACGGGTTATTCGGAGACCCGGGCAGATCGTTGGCGCGGGTCCAGGAGTAGTTGCCAAACAGGGAAACGCGCCGGCTGAACTGCGTATTGAAATTCGCCATGACGATGCTCTGGTTCATGTAGGCGCCGGACTCATACTCGTAGATGTTGCCCGCGTTGTAACCGTACGGGAAAACTCCGTTGGCGGCGCTGAGCGGAAGCAGCGGATTGAACGTGCCCGGCAACGGAGTGTTGATCGGAACGGTCTGCGTCAGGTGCACCGAGTGGTTGTTCGTGTAAGTCACCGCCACGGTGGTGGCGTGCGGTAACTGGCGCTCCACGCCGATGGCGCTCTGCATGCTGTAGTCCGAGCGCAGCTTGGGGTCGATTTTGTAAGTCAGGTTTTGTCCGGGGTTCAACGTGGAAAGTGCCGGAATATTCGGGTAGAACGCGGGGTTATACACCGTGTACTGGAATTGCGAGTAACCGTTGTTCAACGCTGCCGATTCGAATTCGCTGAATCCGATACGGTCGTAGAAGATGCCGAATCCGCCGCGGATCACCGTCTTCTGCCGTCCGTTCTTGGCCGTTCCCGGAGCCCAGGCAAATCCGAAGCGCGGAGCGATATCGTGGTAGTCGCTCACCAGCGTCTGCACTTCATAGCGCAATCCCAGGCTGATGGTCAGGTTCGGGCGCACGCGCCAATCGTCCTGAATGAACGGACCCGCGTCCCAGCGATCCATGCTGATGTACGAAATCCCGCTCTGGATGCTGAAGCGCGAAGGACCTCCGCCCAGCCCCTGAATCTGTGTCTCCGTCAGGCCCGCCGCTAACAGTGCCAGGTTGCGTTCGTATTGCTGCAGCGACGTCAGGTTTGTGGTCACTGGGTTGCCGTTCGCATCCGTGACGATCTGGTTCTGCGTGTTCAGCACAGGCGCCAGGCCACCCAGAAACGTGAACGTTCCGTTGAATCCGTTGGGCTGCTCGCTTTGGTCGCTCTCGCGGCGCACACGCACGCCGAATCGGATGGTGTGGACACCGTGTGAAATCGATGTGTAGTTCTGCAGTTCGAAGTGCCGCGATACGTCGTGCGTATCGCCCATGCCGTTGCCGCCGGTCTGGAAGGCGCCGGAAACGGTCAGGCCCGGAACCTGGTTGCCATCCGTGATGGTATGGCTCCGCGTGAGCTGGAATCGCGTTTCATTGACCACCTTCGGGTTCAGGATGGAAGTTTCGGTGATCATCACGTTCTGGTTGTTGCCGCTGGTATTGTAAGCACGATCGTTGGGAAAAGGCGAGGTCTGAATGGAGGGCGGCAGAGATGTGCTGCCGAGGCCGTTGTTCTCCCTGGAATTGAAACGCTCCTCGACGCGAACGGTCAGAGTATTGTTTGTACTCAACTGGTAATCGACTCGCGGCGAAAACGTGGTATTGGCGCTGGGCGTGACCAGCGAAGTGTTGATGGGCGTTTCCAGATTGGCGACGGGATCGAAGAAAACGGCGTGCGTGATCGCGTTGTCCTGAATATCGCGCCGGTTGAAATCCAAGAAGAAGGAGGCCCGTTTGTTGATCGGCCCGCCGATGTTGGCGCTCCACATGCGGTTGGAGTAATTCGGCTTGTTGCTGGCCAGGGGATTGCGCGAATCGAGAACGGAATCCGTGTCGTTCAACATTACCGCGCCCCGGAACTTGTCACTGCCCGGCTTGGTGAGAATCTCAATGCGCCCGAAGCCCAGACGGTCGAATTCCGCCGAGAAGGGATTCTGGTTGATGCGGATTTCCCGGATCGACTCCTTGGGCGGAAGCTGACCGCCGCTGAAGCCGTCGATGTAAATCTGCCCGCCTCCCGGTCCCGCGGCCGGTCCCGCCAGTGCTTGCAGAGCGTCCGCCAGATCGTCGGGATCATCAGGCAGGGCCTGGAGGTCCTCGCCTTTGATCACCATGGCCGTGGCGTTGTTATCCGGTTCGACGCTCAGGCTCGGTCCGGCTTCGGCTTGCACCGAAACCGACTGCTTTTCCGTGGCCACCGCCATCTGGATCGGCACCTGCACTGTGCCGCCGGCGTTAACCGCCACCGACTTGGTGAAGGCGGCAAAGCCCGGGAAGGTAACGGAAACCGTGTACTGGCCCGGCGCCAGACCGGGGAACGAATAGCTGCCGTCCGCCTGTGTCTGCGCCGTCTTAGAGACGCCGTTGCCCGACAACGCGACACTGGCGGCCGGAATCACGGCGCCTGAATCATCCGTCAGAACACCGCGCAGCGTACCGGTTGTCTGTTGAGCCAGCGCGCCCGAAATCAGGCACGACGCCGCCAGAAATACAATGAGAATCCTTCGCCAGTCGACCATACTACCTCTGTTTGTCTTATGCACTATGAGCCCTTCGTCGAGAATCTACCTAGACTGCTAGATCTACTGATCGCCGCCGCCACCACCGCCAAGGTTCCACCCGGCCATGATGTCGCGCGTCGCATTGGGAGCGGCACGCAGAACGTCTTCCACGCCGGCCAGAAGCATGATGGCGGTCAAATGCGTGGAATCGCTGCCTTCCGTTGTTGAAACCATGATGGCGTCGCCTGCCTTCAAATCCGACAGCGGAGTCGCCGGAACATTCTCCAGCATCCGCTGGATGTCGGGGCCGCCCCGGCCGCCGCCCGTACGCCCGCCGGGACCACCTGGGCCGCCGGGACCACCTGGGCCACCGGGTCCGCCACGGCCACCTGGCCCGCCGCCGCGTGCCGAGTCGCTCTGCGCCGCTTGGGCGCCGGGGGCATAGCGGCGGGCAAGCATCTGGGCAAGCGGCGGAGGCAGTTTCTTCAATGTCGTGTCGGAGTTTACCTTCAGCACCACCGATGGCCCCTTTTTCACCGCAAGATCCTTCACTCGCAGTTCGCCGGTGGCGGGGTCCACCGCCTCAATGGTCGCGGCGATCTGCTTGAACGACCCGAACACAACTTTCTCGGCCGTCACTTCCGTACCATCGGCGTTTTTGTTCCCCAGCACGTGCGCCTGGTCGCCCACCTTCATCTGCGCGAGCGTACTCGGTTTCGCATCGCTGATCTTCGCCGAATCCAGGGCGTAGCGCATAAACTCCGTCTTGTCAGCCGGCCGGACCGTGATCTCCCGGGAACCCGCCTTGACGGTGAACGTCTTCGCCGCGGCATCGATCGCAGCCACGTTGCCGACCGTCCCGCGCTTCTGCCAATCTTCCATCTCCTTGGCGTGAACGTCGGCCACATCGGCCTTCGTCATGATGTAAATGGTCCGCGCCTCAAAATTCTTCTGGTCGGCGGACGGTTGGCCGATGGCTACCACACGGTCGCCCTCTTTGATGTCGGCCAGGGCGATGGCCACTGCTTTCTTGGTATCGTTTTCGCCGGGAGGCATACGGCGGAAAAAGGAATGCTCGGTGGTCTCAATGGTCACCGCCTCCCCTTTGTCCGTCTTAACCGAAAGCTTCTTGCCGGCCGCGTCCACGGTGGCAATGGTTCCAGCCACCTGGGCTCGTTGAGCCGCCGGCGCGGCGGTCTGTGCCCGGGCCCCCAACCCCAGGCCCGCCACTCCAGATAAAATTATGACCCACAAAGACTTCATTGCAATTACCCCGTTAGTGTTTGGAACTCAATTTCAAGGGGCGTTCCCCTTTGGGCGAAGGTTACACTCCGGAACGCGGCTATTTTATGGAAACGGATGAATTTAAAGGGAGAGAACTGCGGAGTTGCCCATTGTCAGAGCCCGGATGCTTGAGGATTCGCGGTGGGGAAGATCTTGGAGAGGCGGGAAACCCGGAGGAGACACCGGAGTGCCGCGCAGCTTCGCCCGAAGTCCTACGCGGCTTTCCAGCGTATTGCGATCAGCGAAACAGTTACTGCTTGGTTTCGGTGCTGGTGCTCTTCGTGCCCTTCTTGCCGCCCTTTTTCTTCGTCGCCTTCGAGGTGTTGTCGGTGGACTGGGCAATAACAACGGTCGTGGTGAGGAAGGCCAGACCGAGCATCAGCGTCATCAGTTTCTTCATTGCGGTTCTCCTTTGGATTGTGGACGATCTTATCGCCTGGGCCTATAATAGCGAACCGCACATGAAGTATCCCTTAATCGCTAATTAAAATCAGTTCATGTCTTGAGCTTGTTCCAGTCACCCGAACAGCATCCTTTCCCACCTTGGTTTTCGCTTTATTTCAATAGGTTACGAGCGCGGCGCTGACGCGGATGCGGTTGCTTCAACGGCTCACTCGCAGGTTGATATCGGAATGCAGAAGCCGGAACCGCAAACGGCTGGCGTGATTCGCATTCAACCGCGGCCGGGGCGGCCGGAGCGCATGGCCGGCGAGATCGTTCGCAAACTGAAGCAAAGCGGCCCAGCTCACCTCCCGGGCTGGGGAGCATTTACCCGCCACCGGGACGGCCCTGCAGTCTTCCGGCGGGAGCCTAAGCAAAATGCCTGACCGGCCCGCCTTGGAAGAACTCGCGGATGCGATCTTACGGACTCTGGCGACGGGTCAAACCGTCGCGATCGACGGTCTTGGCACCTTCTATCCCGACCTCACGCACGGCTTTCGCGTCCGCGCGCCGACGAAGCCGAAGGTCTTCCTCGCTTACGTAGTAGAAGACATGGGATTGGCGGCTCTACGGCGCTCTCCTGCTGCGGGTTTGAGCCGTTGGATGGACACCCACAAGCTGCTTCCCGGCCAGAGATGGCCCCGGCCATCAAACTCGCGATTCGAATCCGCCGACCTTGTCGTAGCCTGCTACTCCGGCCATGCGGTCGACAAACGCGGCGGCCTTCAGGCGGAGATTCGCTACCCTCTCGGCTGCGTCCGCCAAGTCCCGCTCGACGAATCGTGCCTCGTACCCGTCCGCTTCGATGTCTGCCGCGTACCACGCTCGATGCAACGCGCATGGCAACCCATCGACCTGTTCCCAGACCGGGACCGCGGTTTCGAGCGTCTTGCTTCTGCCCTCCGCCAAGAGATGGATCGGCGCCGGTCGGCTCCGTAAGCTCCTCGGCTGGTAACTCCCTCGGCTCCTTGGCTCCTTGCTCCTCTGCTCCCTTGGCTCCTAAAATCAGATTGTAATGACGCCACTAGATGAGTGGCTCAAACCGCCACGCAGCCTGCTGCTGTACCTGTTGGTGCTGACCCTCGTTTCGGTGTCGGCGCTAGCATGGTTCGGCTGGCGACTGCTCACGCAAGAGCGGCTCCTGGAAGCCCAGCGCGTCGAGGAGCGAATGCAGCAGGCGGCCGACCGCATCACCGCCACCCTGCGCGGCACACTGGCCGAAACCGGCGAGCGCGTGGCCGCTCCCAAGTGGGACGGCAAGCTGGAAGAAGGCTTGCTCCTCCAGGTGGGGCCTGCCACCGTGGGGGCTTCGCCGCGCGAGCGGCTCCTCTACTGGCCCGTACCCGCGCAGCAACCGGAAGCCTCAACGGCAACCTTCGCCGACGGCGAGCGGCTGGAATTCCAGGAGAACGACCTGCGGAAAGCCGCCGACTGGTATCAACGTCTCGCCAACTCGCCCGATCTTTCCGTACGCGCCGGCGCCCTCATGCGCCTGGCCCGTGTGTGGCGCAAGGCGGCCGCCTCTTCCTGGGCACATCGCGCGGCAGATCCGTACACCCAGCTGGCGAGCATGCCCGGGGTTAAAGTGGCGGGGGTCTCCGCCGAACTGGTGGCCCGGGAAGCACTGGCCGAGATCTCGTCCCGGCGAGCAGACTCCTCCGCTCTGCTCGACGATCTGCGTGCCGCCCGTTGGCAGCTTACCCGCGGCCAGTTCGAATTCTATTGGGATGAAGCCGCAAGGCTGGCCGGCACTCACGCATCACCTCCGCCCGAAGCGCTGGCCCTGGCGGACGCCGCCAGCCAGATCTGGGAAGAGCGCGGGCACGACACCGGCGCCCGCGGGCAGCGCACTATCTGGGTGGATGGATATCCGTTCCTTCTGGTTTGGCGCGAGACAGGCAGCGGCCCCGCCTTTCGCCGCGCCGTCCTGATCGCGCGGCCCGAGGCTATTCTCAAGCAGGCGTCGGGCGGCGACCCGGTGGTGGTTGCGGCCACCGATAGCGACGGCCGAGTGGTGGCCGGGCGAAAGGTCGGCGCCAATTCCGGGCGCGGGCGGCCCGTTGTCCGCACCGCCGCCGAAAGCCAGCTCCCGTGGACGCTTTACGTCGCTCCCGGATCCGGGTCGAACGACCCCGGCACGCAAGCCCGCCAGCGATTTCTCCTGCTGGCGACCAGCATCATGCTGACGTTTTTGCTTGCGGGCACCTACTTCGTAGCCCGGGCGATCCGCCGTGAAGCCGAAGTCGCCCGCATGCAATCGGAATTCGTCTCCGCCGTATCGCACGAGTTTCGCTCGCCTCTGACGTCGATGCGCCAGCTTTCCGAAATGCTCCTGCTGGGCCGCGTACCGCAGGAGGGCCGCCGCGAGATCTACTACCAGACGCTGGTGCGTGAAACATCCCGGCTGCAACGCCTGGTGGAAGCCCTGCTCAATTTCGGACGCATGGAAGCGGGCGCCCGCCAGTATCATTTCGAGGAATTGGACGCGGCCCACCTCGTGTACCGCGTAGTTTCCGAATTCGAGCCGCAACTGGCGACGGTGGGCCGCCACATCGAATTGCAGGGCGTCGAGCAGGGCTGCCGCATAGAGGCCGACCCCGAAGCTATGTCGGTGGCGCTGCGCAACCTGGTCGACAACGCACTCAAGTACTCCTGGGATAAACCGGCAGTCTGGGTAGAGTGGGGTAAGGAGAACGAGCGCGTGGCGATCCGCGTGCGCGACCGGGGAGCCGGCATCGCGCCCGCCGAGATGAAGGCGATTTTCCGTAAATTTGTACGGGGTAGCGCGGCCGCCGCGGGGAACGTCAAAGGATCGGGTGTAGGCCTCGCGATGGTACGGCACATTGTGGCCGCGCACGGCGGCGAAATCGTGGTGGAAAGCGAGCCGGGCGAGGGCAGCACTTTTACCATGCTGCTCCGCGCAGCGGATAGAGCATGACACGAATCCTGGTAGTGGAAGACGAACCGGGCATTGCCTTGGGGTTGGAAGACGACCTCAAGCTGGAAGGCTACGAAGTGGAGACCGTAGGCGACGGCACGAGTGCGGCACTGCGCGCGCGCGAAGGCAGCTTCGATTTAATCCTGCTCGACGTGATGCTGCCCGGCAAGGATGGGTTCGAGGTGTGCCGCGAGCTCCGCCGCTCGGGTCTCCGCACCCCGATTGTCATGCTCACCGCCAAAACACAGGAATCGGAAAAGGTGCTGGGCTTTGAGATGGGCGCCGACGACTATGTCACCAAGCCCTTTGGCACCCGCGAACTGCGCGCCCGCATCAAGGCGCTGCTCCGCCGTGCGGCAGGCGCCGACGCCGAACCGGAGCGCTATCAATTCGGCGATATCGAAGTTGACTTTCAGCGGGCCGAGCTGCGCCGCGCCGGGCAGCCCGTGGAGCTTACACCGATCGAGTTCAAACTGCTTTCCGTTTTTGTCCGCAGCCGCGGCCGGGTCTTGAGCCGCGATCAACTGATCGAAGGCGCCTGGGGGCCGGACACATTCACCTCCGCCCGCATCGCCGATAATCACATCGCGAATCTGCGGAAGAAGATCGAGCCCGATCCCGCCAATCCTCGCTACCTGCGCAACGTTCGCGGCATGGGGTACCGCTTCGATGGCTAGCCTTGTCCGGGTGGAGGATGGCGCCCCGCGGCGGACGGGCAGCCCGCCAGTTCTTCGGCGGCTACCCGCACTTGTCTGCCTCGCGCTCGCCCCGCTTGCGACTGCCGCCTCGCAAACCGGCGCTGATGCGCCACGTCAGCTCGAATCCGCCATCCATCGCGAATTCGTCCTCGGCGACCTCAAAGGCGCAATGGAAGGCTACCGCGCCGTGCTGGCGCTGGAAGGCGCCGGCCGCGAAATTATCGCGCGCGCCCTGTTCCAAATCGGACAATGCGAGGAGAAGCTTGGCAACCGCCCCGCCGCCGAAGAAGCTTACCGGCGTGTTTCCGAGGAGTACGGCGACCAGGACCCAGCCGCCGCCGCGCGCGCTAAGCTCGCCGAATGGAAGGAAGCCGTGCCCGGACCGCGCAATCTGAAGTTCGAAGAGGGCGCCACCGGCAAAGCCCCTCCCGGCTGGAATGCTCTCGCCCTCGACAAGGACAAGGATTTTCTCGCCCCCCTGCAGCGCCGCGGTTGTCGCGGCGATAGCTGCGTGCTGGTACAAGCCCCGCCCAATGCGCCCAGCCCTTACGGGGCGATGATGCAGAGCTTCGACGCCACGGCGTATCGCGGCAAGACCGTCCGGCTGCGCGCCTGGATGCGAATCGAAGGCACTCTGCCCGACGACCACGGCCAGATGTGGCTCTCCGTTTCGCACGCCAACCGCCGCAGCTTCTTCGACAATATGGACGACCGCCCCGTTCACTCCGCCCAGTGGACCCACTGCGAGATTACGGGCGAGGTCGCCCGCGACGCCCAGTTCATCGAATTCGGCTTCATGACCTTCGGCAAAGGCCGCGTCTGGGTGGACGGAGTCAGCTTTGAAGTAGTGAAATAGCGGTGAGCTTGGAGTCGCGAGCTACCAGACAAGCCTGTCTTGCGGTGTGAGCGAAGGTTCGTCTCGAGGCTCGCAGCTATTGCAGCGCGCGATCGAAAAAGTCCAGCATCATCTGGTTCATCTGCTGCGATGCCGGGCCCGTCACGCCGTGCGATTTCTGCGGATAGAGCATGTATTCGAACTGTTTCCCCGCAAGCTGCAGCGCGCTCGTGAGCTGCAGGGAGTTCTGGAACAGCACGTTGTCGTCTTCGAAGTTGTGGACCAGCATTAGCTTGCCCTTCAGGTTCTTCGCCTTTGGCGGCAGGGCTGTGTCGCGGTATCCGTCAGGGTTGTCTTTCGGCAGTCCCATGTAGCGCTCGGTGTAGATGGTGTCGTAGTTCATCCAGCTTGTCACCGGCGCGCCGCTGAATCCCGCCTTGAAGACGTCCGGCGCGTTGAGCATCGCGTTGGCCGTCATAAATCCGCCGTAGCTCCAGCCGTGGATGCCGATACGCTCCGGGTCGGCGATGCCCTGCGCGATCAGGTATTTCACGCCCGCCACCTGATCGGCCAGCTCCGTCACGCCCAGCTTGTGATAGATCGCCGCCTCAAACGCATGGCCGCGCCCCACACCCCCGCGATTCTCCGACTGCCACACCACGTAGCCTTTGTGCGCCAGCACCTGGTCGATGGTAATTCCCTGCCACGAATTGTGGACCGGCAGCCCGACGCCCGGTCCGCCGTAAACGGAAATCACCACCGGATATTTCTTGCCCGCCTGATAACCGGGCGGCTTGATGAGGCGGCCGTAGAGCGTCACGCCGTCAGGCGTTTTGAAGTTCACGATCTCGGTCGGCAGAATGTCATATTCATTCGTCTGTCTGCGGTCGGGCTCATGGTATACACCCAGCTCCGTCCCGTCGCCGGAATGCAGCACCGATCGCGAAGGTTCCGTCAGGCTGGACCAAGTGTCGATGTAGTACTTGCCTCCCGGTCCCATCGAAATCATGTGGGTGCCCGGTTCCTTGGTGAGTTGCCGCTTGTTCTGACCATCGAATCCGATCGAATAGAGGTGCTGCTCCAGATGGCTCGGCTCGTCGGACGTGTAGAAGATGCGCTTGGCCTCCTCGTCCACGCCATCGATGCCCGTCACTTCCCACGCGCCTTTTGTAATCTGATGCATCTGCTTGCCGTCGTTCGAGTACATGAAGATGTGGCGGTACCCGCCGTCGCCGCGCTCGCTGGTCCACAGAAAACTCTTGCCGTCACCGAGAAATTGGATATCGCCGTGCAAGTTGATCCAGTATGGATCCGACTCGGTGAAAATCGTGCTGCGCGCGCCCGACTCCACATCGATCGCCAACATCTCGTTGTGGTTCTGCACGCGGTTCAACCGCAACACGTAAAGCGCACGCGATCCCGGCATCCATCCGGCGCGTGCGATCAGGTAGTTGTCGCGCGTATCCCCCACGTCGTACCAGTGTGTGGCTCCGCCCGTGGCCGGAACCACTCCGAGCCGCACGGCCGCGTTGTTCTCGCCCGCCTGCGGATACCGCTCCGGCTCATAGAGGGCCCGCGTCTTCAGTACATCTTCATGCGGATACATCGGCTCCTGGCTGGTATCAAACTGCAAATAAGCGATCGATTTCGAATCCGGCGACCACCAGAAGGCCGTACTGAGCGAAAGCTCTTCCGGGTAAACCCAATCGAGCGTCCCATTGCGCAGGGTCTCGCTGCCGCCCGTGGTCAGGCGGGTCTCCTTCTTGCTGGCAACATCCAATACGTACAAATCCAGTCCGCGGTGGAACGCGACGGCCTTCCCATCCGGCGATAGCACGCCATCCATTTCGCGGGCCGGCGTCGCGGTGAGCTGATCCCACTTGGCCGTATCGAGATGAATCAAAAACAGATCGCCATTGGAGTTGTAGAGCAGTTCTTTCCCACCGGCGGAGAGGGCGATGCCGCCGCCCCGGCCCGCCCGCCGGTTCGTCCAATCCATTGCGCCCTCTTCGTCGGGCGGCTTCACGGCCGCGGCATCGAGCGCTTCCAGCGACATCAACAGTTTTGAGGATTTCGTGGCTGGATCGTAAGCCATCAGGTTGCGGCCCTGCCGGAAGAGAAACGACTTCCCATCCGGCATCCAAACCTGGGGCCCGTCGAACCCTCCGCGCCCACCGCGCCCGCCGCGACCGGCCTGGCTGAGGGTTTCCAGCGTGATCGGATTCTTCTGCGCAAACGCAGCGCCGATCAAAAAAAGACAGACAACGAATTTCTGCATGTGTAGTCCAATTGTAAAACGCGGGCTCCAGCCGGAGCCAACCGAGAGCGCAAAGCTCACAGCGCAAAGCTCACTGCGCTTCTCATGCATAATGAAATTTCATGCCCTCGGACACCCGCGCCATTGTCGTCGGCGCTACCTTCACCGCGGAAGCCATCCAGCCTGCCATGGAGTTTTGGTCCCGGGAACTGTCGCTAAACTGCGAAATTCGATTCGCTCCCTACAACCAGATCTTCCAGCAGTTGCTCGACCCGGCGAGCCTGTTCGGCCGCAATTCGGGATTCAATGTGGCGATGGTGCGTTTCGACGACTGGGCCCAGGCCGGAATCGATGCCTCCGCGCGCCAGTTCGCCCAAGCCCTGCGGGATGCGTCCGCGCGCCTGTCCGCGCCGCTGATCGTGGGCATCACGCCGTCGCGCGGCCATTATGAGGATGCCGCCAACGCCGTGGCCAGGCTCCGCGAATCGACCGCCGACATTGCTTTTGTCCATTGGCTGCTGCCCGAAGAAGTGGACGCCCTCTATCCCGTTTCCCAAGTGCACGACCCGCACGGCGACGAGCTCGCCCACGTACCGTACACGCGCGTTTTTTTCGCGGGCCTCGCCACCGCTATTGCCCGCCGCATCCACGCGCTTTCCGCGCCGCCCTTCAAAGCCATCGCGCTCGATTGCGACGACACATTGTGGGCCGGCATCTGCGGCGAAGACGGCCCGCAAGGTGTCGTCCTTGACGAGCCGCGGCTTGCTCTGCAACGCTTCATGCGCGACCGCCGGGCCTCCGGTTTTTTGCTCGCGCTGTGCAGCAAGAATAACGAGGCCGACGTCGCCGATACCTTCCGCGCGCATCCCGAAATGCCGCTTCGCCTGGAAGACTTCAGCGCACAGCGCATCAACTGGGATCCCAAAGCGGTCAGCCTCACCGCGCTGGCCGATGAGCTAGGCATTGGCTTGGATACTCTCGCCCTGGTGGACGACAATCCCAAGGAGTGCCAGGAAGCGCAGGCCGGCGCGCCGCAGGTGTTGGCGCTCCCCTTACCTCCCGAAGCCGCTTCGATCCCCGAGTTTCTGCGCCACATCTGGGCCTTCGACCGCGTCCGCGTCACCGACGAAGATCGCCGCCGCGCCGAGATGTACGCCGAGCGCGCGAAACGCACTCGCGCCGAACGAGCCGCCGGCAGCCTGGAGGATTTTCTGGCATCGCTCGAACTCAAGGTATCCATCGAGCCCATGGAACCGGCCGACGCGCCTCGCGTGGCGCAGCTTACCCAACGCACCAACCAGATGAACGCCACGCTCGTGCGCCGTACTGTCTCGGAGATCGGCGCGCTCGACGCCGAATGCCGGACCGTTCGCGTACGCGACCGTTTCGGCGACTACGGGCTCACCGGCGTGATGATCTTCCGCGTGTCCGCCGAGACCTTGCTCGTGGATACTTTCCTTCTGAGCTGCCGCGCCCTGGGCCGCGGTGTCGAGCATCGGATGCTGGCTCATCTTGGTGAAATTGCCCTGGGGCGCGGCCTCGGGTTCGTTGAGATTCCCTTTGTCGCTGGCCCGCGCAACAAGCCTGCGGAGTTGTTCCTCGCATCCGTTGGCGGAGGGCGCCTGGCGGCCGAAGCCGCGACGAACGTCCAATACCGGGCTCTTCAAGGTGGGACAGGCGATGTCGCCGGTCCGCCTCCCTCCAACCACGAAAGCGGACAGGCGACATCGCCTGTCCCACCTAAGCCGCTCAACTATCTCCGCATCGCCACCGAGCTCCGCGATCCCGAAGCCGTCCTCCGCGCCTCCCGCGCGCCTGCCGCGCAGGCTCGTCCCGATGCCGTGCCGCCGCGCACGCCGCTCGAATCCCAGCTGGCGAGCATCTGGGCCGATCTGCTCAATTTATCCTCGGTCGGCATATACGACAATTTCTTCGAGCTGGGCGGCCATTCGCTGCTGGCTGTGCAACTTCTCTCGCGCGTGCGCCAGGCGACCGGGGTCGACATTTCGCTCGAAGTGGTCTACAGCGGCGACTTCACCGTGGCGGAGTTAGCCAAAGCCGTCGAGCTCAAGGAAATCGAACAGGCCGGCGGCGATTACCAGGACCTGTTGCGCGAGCTGGAAGACCTCTCCGACGAAGAAGTGCGCGCGATGCTCGCCGAAGAGCAAGGCGCTTCGTAGAAAAATGCGCATTCTGCTGACCGCCAACGCGTCGTACGCGCCGCCGCGCGGCGGAGCTACACGCAGCAACCTCATCTGGCTCGACCACCTGGCGCGCCACGGCTACACCTGCCGCATCGTCTGCGGGCCTTCCAAACCCGGGGCCGAATTTCACCACCACCAATCCATCCCAATTCTTCCAGTGGACGAACCGTCTCGCCGCGTCCAAACTCTGCGCCGCGAGATTTCAGAGTTCCGCCCCGATTGGGTTCTGGTTTCTTCCGAAGACCTGGGCCATGGCCTGCTCCGCGAAGCTCACCATTCCGCCGCGGGACGCGTGGTGTACCTCGCCCACACGCCGCAGTTTTTCCCGTTCGGCCCGGCCAGCTGGAATCCCAACCCGTTCGCCGCCGATCTGGTGGCCGAATCCGCCGGCATCGTAACCATCGGCACCCACATGGCGGACTACGTCGAACGAGCGGTCCATCGAGCCCCCGAGGTAATTCATCCGCCGATTTACGGCGAGCCGCCTTTCCCTCACTACTGCAATTTCGATCGCGGCCGGCTCGCCATGATCAATCCGTGCGCCGTGAAGGGCATTTCGATTTTCAGGGCTGTTGCGGAGCGCCTGCCTCAATACGCCTTTGGGGCCCTCCCCGGCTGGGGCACCACCGCGGCCGACCGCGCGGCGCTCGAACGTCTGCCGAATGTCGAGCTTCTTCCTCACGCGCGCCAGATCGACGACTTCCTCTCGGGCGTGCGTCTCCTGCTGGCTCCGTCGCTGTGGTATGAAGGCTTCGGCCTCATCGTCATGGAAGCCATGCTGCGCGGCATCCCTGTGATCACCAGCGATTCCGGCGGCCTTCGCGAGGCGAAGCACCGGACCGGCTACGTGATACCGGTAAACACCATCGAACATTATCAGCCGTCGTTTGACGAGCATGCGATGCCGCTGCCGGTGGTGCCCCAAAACGATCCCGGCCCCTGGGTGGAGGCCGTCGAGAAGCTGTTGACCGACCGCACTGAATACCAGCGGGAAGCGGCCGTCAGCCGCGCCGCCGCAGGGCTTTTCGTCCAGCGCCTCGACGCGCAATGGATGGAGGGTTTCCTGACGCGCCTTAAGCCCTTCGGTGCGCCTCACGCCGAGAAGGCGACCGTCGAGTCGCTCTCTCCCGAAAAACGGGCGCTGCTGCTCGAGCGCCTCCGCAAGCGCGGGATGGTTCGCTGATGCGCATCCTGCTCGCCCAGAACTCTGTTTACTATCCGGCCCACGGCGGCGGCGACAAGTCGAACCGGCTGCTCATGGAGGCATTGGCGGCTCGCGGCCATGAATGCTGTGCGGTAGCGCGGCTCAGCACGTTCGGCCCGGCCGAACAGCAGCGCTACCTCGCCGAATTGGAAATCCGCGGCGTGCGGCCCGAAGAGCTTGCCGATGGCGCGGTGCGATTTGTACGCCATGGCGTCGAAGTCCTCGTCGCCACGCTGGCGCATCCGCGCGCCGCCTTCACCGCTCGGGCCCGGGTCTTCCGACCGGACGCCGTCCTCGTTTCTACCGACGACCCTGCGCACATCCTGCTGAGCGCTGCGCTCGCCGTGGAAAACGCTCGTGTCGTGTATCTGGCGCGAGCCACGCTCGCGCTGCCCTTCGGACCCGACGCCGCCTTCCTTAGCCCCGACAAGAGCGCGCGGATCCGCGGGTGCGGCAAGGCCGTTGGCGTAAGCGAGTACGTTGCCGATTACATGCGCCGCCACGGCGGCATCGATGCCGTTCACGTTCCCATCTCATTAATCGAGCCCGAAAACTGGCCCGCACTCGGACGCTTCGACAACGAATTCGTCACGATGGTGAATCCGTGCGCGGTGAAAGGCATCGAGATCTTCCTGGCGCTTGCCGATCAGTTCCCCGCGCTGTCTTTCGCCGCCGTGCCCACGTGGGGCACCAGCTCGCGCGACCGCGCCGCCCTCCAAGCTCGCTCCAACATCCGGCTGCTCGATCCCGTTGACGACATCGACCTTCTGCTTGCCCGCACGCGCGTTCTGCTCGTACCCTCCGTCTGGGCCGAAGCGCGCTCGCGCATCGTTTTGGAGGCAATGCTGCGCGGTGTTCCGGTGCTGGCCGCCAACGTGGGCGGCCTCGAGGAAGCCAAGATGGGTGTGCCTTATCTGTTACCAGTCAATCCGGTCGTCCGTTACCGCCCCACCCTCGATGAGCAGATGGTGCCCGTGGCGGAGGTTCCCCCGCAGGAGATCGGACCGTGGCGCGATGCCCTGGCTTGCCTCTCCCGCGACCGCGCCCACTACGATGAGATCGCGCGCCGATCGCGGGCCGCGGCGCTCCATTACGCGAGTGGGCTCAGCGTAGAGCCCTTCGAACGCGTGCTCCACGAGACACCTGTGCACCGCGCAACCGTGCCGAGCCAACCCTCCGCCGAAAGCCTTTCCCCCGAGAAACGCAAACTCCTCGCCATCCGTCTGCGGCAGAAAGCGCCGGCCGCTGCCTGGTTCCCTGGCATCGACACCGTCGCCGGGCCATGCGTCTTTGCCTTCCCCCATGCCGGCGGCGGAACTTCGACCCTCGTCGCTCCGTTTCTCGTGCCCGTCCGCCTGCCCGGCCGGGAATCCCGTCTCGCGGAAGCGCCGTTCGACCGCATGGCGCCCCTCGTCACATCCCTGGCCAATGCGATCGACGTCTACCTCGACCGGCCCTTCGCCTTCTTCGGACACAGCATGGGCGCCATTGTCGCGTTCGAACTCGCCCGCGAGTTGCGCCGCCGCGGCCGCCCGCTGCCTGGAATGTTAATCGCCTCCGGCGCTCGCGCCCCACGCTACCGTCTGGACCACGTGGCGCCGCCCGACGCCACCGACGCCGAACTGCTCGCCGATCTCCGCCGCCTATCCGGCACGCCCGCCGAGTTCCTCGACAATCCGGGCATGTTCCACATGATCCTGCCAGCGCTGCGCGCGGACACGAGCCTCTATCGCCACTACAGCTACCAGCCCGGGGGTCCATTCGCTTTTCCGATTCGCGCCTACGGCGGCGTCGAAGATCCGAACGTGACCGAAGAGCACCTCGCGTCCTGGTCCGCCGAAACGACAGCGGGTTTCGCGGTCCGCCGCTTCCCCGGGGGCCACTTCTATTTGCAAGGTAATCGCGAACAGCTACTCTCGGCGCTGACCGAAGACCTCAAACGGGCGTGGTGACGAAGGGCTTAGTCCGTTACTGAATTGTCGAAATGACGGTTAATTCCCGCGAGACGATCCGTTGGGGCAGCCGGCCGTATGCAAGTTCTTGGGTCATGGCCTGGCCGTCGGTGAGAGCCCAGCGAACAAAATCGACGATCGCCTTCCGCTTGGCCGCATCCTGAATCTTCGCCGGAATCAGCAACCACGAAAAGCTCGCGATGGGGTAAGCGTCCTTCCCAGCCGCGTTGGTAATCGAGAACCGAAAGTCTCCCTGGTCGTTCGCAGGTACTTGTGCTGCGGCAGCCTCGACTCCCGCGAGGTCGGCCTTGACAAAGTTGCCCGACGAATTCCGGACGCGCCCGTAAGCAAGATGCTTCTCGAGAGCGTAGGCGAGCTCTACATAAGCCATCGAGCAGGGTGTCTTCGCGATCAGGCTGGCAATTCCGTCATTTCCGCGCGCCGAAAGGCCGACCGGCCAATTTACGGAAAACCCCTTGCCTACCCTGCTCTTCCATTCGTCGCTGACCTTCGAGAGATATTCCGACCAAACGTATGTCGTCCCGCTGCCTTCGGATCGGTGCAATACGACGATCGGCTGGTGCGGCAGATTTGCCTTCGGATTCGATTCACGCAGGACTTGATCGTCCCAGTGGGCGACTCTGCCGAGATAAATTCCAACCAGAGCATCTGGCGT